>Ga0307379_10001209_pt1 | contig 41105 bp, 37 predicted proteins | sample UN2MG_FD_202237 | JGI IMG/M metagenome (GOLD analysis project Ga0307379, IMG submission 202237) | Soil microbial communities from Risofladan, Vaasa, Finland - UN-2 | ecosystem: Environmental > Terrestrial > Soil > Coastal area > Acid sulfate soil | place: Finland: Risofladan, Vaasa | collected...
CTGCGTGACAGCGGCTACACCGCGAATTATGACGACGATGGCACCGGAACGCTTCAGTCAGAGAACCTCGGTATAACATAAACCGGGTTTTTCCTCATTATCCGAACAGGAGGCTTTCATGAGTTTACTAGGTTTTCGATTGCTTAGACCGGGGGCGACGATCCCGGTGGAGGCGACGGTGTCGCCCGGCCAGCCGCTGCCTACGAAGCGATACCTCAGGCGCGGGCCTTGGACTCGCGTAGATCTCGCAGATGTGCCGGAGATCGAGCTGGAGGAGAAGACCGCGCGAGTGGACATCACGCCGGAGCTGGATGGCCAAAACGACACGCAGGGGATCGCCATCGCTGCCGATGACGGCGTCTTCCGTCTCGGGTTCGACGGCGAGACGACCGAAGGGGCCGATGGCACGAATGAACAGCAGACGATCGAGATCCATGCCGACGGCGGCACGTTCCGCATAGCCTTCGATGGCCATATCACCGGCGAAGAGGCGATGGTCAATGAGCAGCAGACCGTGACGATAGATGCCGATGACGGCACGTTCACGCTGACCTTCATGGCCGACGAGACCGATCCGATCGCCTGGAATGCAAGCGCGGCGGACGTTCAAGCCGCCCTGGAGGCACTGGATGGCATCGCGCCGGGGGATATCATCGTCACCCTCGATGACCAGGTCTACACCGTCGAGTTCATCGGAGATCTGGCCGCGCTGGATGTGGATGAAATGACGGCGGACGATACGTTGCTCACCCTGGGCATCGATCCCGGCTCGGCCACCGTGGAAACGACCGTTGCAGGCGTTCCGCCCACAGAGCTGGCTTGGAATGCCTCGGCCGCCGTGGTCCAGGCGGCCCTCGAAGCCCTGCCGAATATCGGCGCGGGCAACGTGGATGTCACCCTGGAGGGCTCGACTTATACCATCGAGTTCGTCGGCGGATTGAGTTGGACCGACGTGCCGGAGGTGACGACGGTGGATTCTCTCATCGATGGCGTCGGCATCGGTTGGACCGTCATCGTGACGACCGTGCCAGGCGTCCTCGGCGAAGGGCTGGCATGGTTCGCCTCGGCGGCGGATGTCCAGGCGGCGCTGGAGCTGCTGACGAACATCGGCGCGGGGAACGTCCTCGTCACCAAAGCCGGCATGGCCTACACCGTGGAGTTCATCCGCGAGATGGCTCACGCCGATCAGCCCGAAATGACAATAGACGATGCCGGCCTGAAGGACGGCCTGGACCTCGGCATGGGCCTGGTCATAACGATCGACGAGGGCACGACTCCGGAGGTCGCAGAGATATACATGGGGTTCGCCGAGAGCGGCGAATCGTATCGCCTGCAGGCGAGCTCGCTGCTCGGCCTGGACGTGAATCCATTCGATGGCCCGACGATGCTTTACTTCAAGCCCGTCGGCAGCGGATTGAGCTTCGCGACCGGACAGTCAGTGAGCGTGCAGGAATACCTGGAGCAATAGGGCCGATTTCGGATTTCAAGTTGACGGAGGAGACAAATGAAGAGATTCAGGGTTCAGAGTTCATGGTTCATAGCAGTGATGGCGCTGGTGATCGCATCGGCGGCATTCGGGCAATACACCGGGGCGACGAATGCGCCGTTCAAGGGGCCGCTCGGATCGGCTGCGCTGCCTAGCTTCAGTTGGGTAAGCGATCCGGACACGGGGTTCTTCCGATACGGCAGCAATCAGATCGGCTGGAGCACGAATGGTATTCCACGTGGAATCTTCAGCTCGACCGGGATCACGCTGCTGAATGGAGGGAAACTACCGGCTTCTCAGGTAGGCCCGCGGGGGCAGACGATCATCGTTGCTAAATCCGGTGGGGATTATACGACGATTGGCGATGCCCTCACCTATGCGGCGACGCTCACGCCGGCGGCTGATAACAGGATTACCATCCTCGTGAGTCCGGGAACGTACGCCAGGCAACTGACGATGGTGGATTATGTTGACGTGGTCGGCTTGGATCGGAAGGGATGCAAGATCACCCACACCGGACGGCCTGCGATCATCATGGCCTCATACGCCTCTATCAGCAATATGACCGTCGCGGCACAGAACACCACGGGTTCCACGGGCGCATTGCTGGAGGACCCTGCGGCAGGCGGTATTACGGACTTCACAGCCGAGAATTGCGATCTCTTGAGCGTGACGTGGATAATCAGGTGCAATGGGACGCTGGCATCAAACAATACGACAGTCAGAAACTGCTATTGCGAGGCAGGAAACCCGTTTTTCCCCGACCACGGAGACGGGCATCGGTTTATTTATAATACCTGCTATTTTTATGGGTCAACGGGTCTGGCATGCCACGCTCCCGCGGATATGGGCACGGCGGCAACCAATTCCGTGTGCGCCTACAATACATTCGACCTCACCTATTTGACAGCGGATCAGGCCGGTTCCTACGCATTCGACGCCAAGGGAAACGGCAACCGCTTCCACGACAATATCGTGCGTATGGTCACAGCCCGTCAACTGGTAATCGGGTTCTACATGGAGAGGGCAACAGGGACAACTCCCGGCACAAACTACGCCTACAACAACATCATTGAGCTGCACACCACTCATGCAACACCCAGGGCAGCGAATATCTGGACGCAATCAACGACCGGGGGGTTTGGTTTCTCCGACCTGGTGGCGACCGGCAATTCGATCACACTTACTGCGGATAACGCATGGGACTGGAAATATGCAGTCTACAACCAGGGTTCGGCTTTCGATCCTGGTGACATCGCATGGATGATGAGTGAAACCCTCCAGGCGTTGACCGTAGACTATCAGACATTGGGCGGAGCGCCGACGCCGACGACAGTAGTGCCAAAACAAATAACGGTGCAGTATGTCTACCCTGCTGAGAAAAAACGGCCAACTGTTCAGGCGGCCAGGGATGTTACGCCCACGGATGATGACGGCGTAGTTGCGGCATTCGATTTTGAAACCAATCTCCTGGCGGATTGGGGTGCGATTGACCTCTCGGCGGTCACACTCGACGTTCCGCGTTGTCTGCGATATGTGCCGGGGACCGCGACGGCAGGGAGTATTGTGGAGGTGGTGGGGCAGGATTACTCAGGGCAGTCGCTGGTCGAGACTATCACGTTCGCTGATCCTCCCGTGCCCATAAATGGAACAAAGCCATTCGCAACACTCTGGACGTGCTATGCCAAGGCAGGGACGGGGACGGCGACGATCGGCTGGTGTGATGTGCTCGGCTTGAAGGGCGTCATTGACGCCGATGCTGATGTGACTGCAGTCGCAATCGGGGCAGGCTCGGCGACCAGGCCGCTGCTCACTGCCCCGGGGACGGTAGATGCTACCAATATGACCGTTGACTGCTCGACGCTGAATGTCGGCGGGACAGACGATGTCGAGATTTACTTCGAGGGATATTAGGCGGAAAGTCAAGGGGGGCGGCGGATGGCAGAGGGCAAGGAGAACGGGAACGGCAGGGTCACTCTGGCCCTGTTGAAAGAACAGGGCGAGGATATTCTCGTCAGGCTCGGCAAGATCGAGGAGAAGGTCGATACTCTCCATGACGATGCCATCCGCGTCCAGGAGTTCCGGGTGTCGGCAGGCTACGAGCTTTATCACAACGGCAAGAGCCGCATGCAGGCGGTCGAAAACTGCGTGGACGACGCGATGGCGGAGGCCCGGGCATCCATGAGCTGGGTGAAGGTGGCCATAGTGCCGATCTCGCTTGCCGTCGTCATCGGCATCATCATGCTGATAACTCACTGAGGAGGTGTGTAATGAAGAAAGATTGGACCGAAATCGTGTTGATGACCCTGCCATACATTCTGCCCATTGTATCCTACCTCATCGGCAGGGCGCTGAACGTAATCAAAGTGCCGGCGGCGGTGGCGAATCTGCTGAAAGACGGCGAGGTCATGGACCTCATCCGGCAGGGCATCGCGGCGGGAAACGATCAGACGGGCAAGACGAACGCCGAGAAGCAGGCATACGTGCGAGAGTGGGCGCTCGGCGAGCTGCGCAAGCTGACCGGCGAGTGGCTTTCCGACAGCACGATCAACTTCTTGATCGAACATGCAATAGTGAAGAGCAAGAGTTAGACCTCGAGGGAGGTATTTCAGAGGGAGGTGGTTGGTATGATTCATGGATTGCGGGCGATGATGATCGCCCTCCTGGCAGCCATCCTGATTATGGCGTGGCTGCCGGCGACGTGCTTTGCCGATGTCGGCCAGACGGCCGAACTCGGCCGGGCGAGTCCGGAGACTCCGATTTCAGATTTCAAATTGCAGATCGCAGATTTGGGATCTGAGATGGCGGAGAATATACTTATTGCCGAGGACACCGTAAGTGTGCCTGACGGAAGGACGCCATGCATCACGCTGGCATTGGCGGAGGAGGATGGGCCGGCATCGGCCCCCACCGAACCTTCATTCGCGCTGCCGGACATTCAACTCAGTCTCGCGTATATGCGAGCGCTGAAGACCGGTGAGAATAGGACATGCTTCCTCGCCGGCGCGACTTTCGCCACTGCCAAGGAACTGCGCCTGGCCGTGGACGTGTTATTCGCCCCCGACTTCGAGCATTTCGGAGGTTGGGGCGTGGGCGCGAGCGCGAACTTCGCGAAGGCCGGGCAGGCCGCGGTAAAGATCGGCGCCGGCAAGCTCGGCGGCATTCCGGGCTGGATCGCATACCTCGCGCTCAGCAAAGCGCAGTAGGGACAAGCAGTACTTCTTCATCACTGCCTGGGGTGGGGACCTTCTCACCCCAGGCTCTTTTTGCACACATTCTGCATACGGACGGGACTGTCCGCTGTTGACTAGCGTAACCATCCGCGCTATAATCCGAGCGTGGAGACAGACGGGATGGCCTCAGTTCGACCGACATTTTAGGCGGTATCCGGGTTCGAATCCCACTCGCTCCGCCAGCCTCCTGCAGATGGCCTGAGAATACCGCACCGACATGTCCGAGCGAGATCTCAGCAGCCTAGTCGGGCAGTTCCTCGAGCACCTGCTGCATGATCTTCTTGTAATCGCGAAATGCCTGACGTCCCCGTTCCGTCAGCCGCACCAGAGATGACGGCTTCTTACCGACGAACCTCTTCTCGATCTCGATGTAGCCCGCTTCCTCCAGTTTGCTCATGTGTGTGGCGAGATTGCCCCAGGTCAACCCGGTCACATGACTGAGGAAGACATAGTCGGCGCTATCCACCACGTAAAGATAGGTCATTATCATCAGCCGTGCCGGTGCGTGAATGACTGGGTCAATATCCGCCAGCGGGTGAAGTGCGACCCGTTCCTCGGCAGTGTCAGTCATCGGACGTTTCCTCCGTGGGGACGTCGTAGTCCATCACGAAGCGTGCCAGGCGTCGCACTCCTGTCACCACGATGATAGCTGAAGCCGCCCCGAACGCAACCGGTATGCCATGATAAGGCACGGCGAGCCAGTCGTGCAGGGCTTTGCCGATAACGGGTGCGGTTCCTACCATCAGACCGTAGTAGTAGAACCGCTCTACGCTGAAGAAATACGCCGCGGCGCAGAAAGCAAGGAACTGCATCAGGCCAAAACGAGCGAGACCGGTCCATTTTGCGGCACTGCCGCCTGACAATGAGAGCAGGATCAGAGCCAACGCGACCAGCCCAAGCAAGAAGATCAAGACCAGTGACTTTCGCACTTTCGCACGGCGTTCCGCCCGGAACACGACCACGCCCTTCCGTGGCTGCACGAAGTGCTGCCACAGGAAAAGCGCGATGCCTCCAACTACCGCATAGCCGGCCAGGAACAGCGATCTGCCCCAGGTTCTGCCGAGGACCTCGTTTAGCAGAGGGGAAAGCGCAAAGTTCATAAGCAAAGAACCGATGGTCACGTCTACCAGACCGTCCTCAAATCTGGATGCGAATGCTCTTCTTTCCGCGTCTTTCAGACTAGTCCGGCTTTTCATTTTCGTCCCCTTGTTGAGACCGGTCGCCGGTCACATCACTTTGTCTCGGGAGTGCTCCTTCGGGAGGAAGGGGGTGAGTCCGCAGGAATCGCACGAACAACACGACGCCAATCAGGATCATGATGCCGGAGATCGTGCCAAAGACCACCGGGTAGCCATGATGAACCATGCGGAAGTTCTGCCAAAGCAACTCGCCTACCATGGGCCCGGCGGCGCTCATCACTCCATAGAAGTACAGCCTGGTGAAGTCCAGGAAATACGCGGCTATCCATGATACCGCGAGCACGGTCAGGCCGAAGCGGGCATTGATGACCCACGGGCTCGGCAGGCGCAAATGGGAAAGGATGCCAAGCCCCAGCCCTACGGTGCACAGTACCAGCAGCAGGAATGAAGACTTCTTCAGTCGGGCTTTGCGTCTGGGACCGAAGTTGACCGTGCCCCTGCGCGGTGTCACGACATACTTCTTTATGAGCTTCACGGCAGCGAAGTTCAAGCCCCACCATGGCAGTAGCAACGACGAACTCCAAAAATCGCCCATAATCTTGCCCAGGAATGGGACAAAAACGAAGATCAGCAGGTATGAGCCCGTGCAGATATCCCACAGGCCATCCTCGAACTGGGACGCGAACGCCTCGCGCTCAACGTGTTTCAGACTCATGCCATGTGTCATTTTCCTAACCTCCAATTCATGATACAAGGTCGTTTGCCCTTCTCTGCAAATACGTCTCTTGAAACCTTCACTTGATCACCTCTATGTCGGACTGAACGTGGACTCGGATCATCCGATATAGGTCATCCCCTGCTCTGAAGCACGAACTGATTCCGGTGACCCTCACGTAGCTGTTTTCAGCGGGAATGGCGATATTGGCGGCGAGCACCTTCACACCCTCAAAGGCTGAACTGTCTTTGGCGCCCGAGCCGTCGTCCACGTAGAAGTGCCCTGCGCCCCCGAAGGTCACGCGCCCGAATGTACTAACGAGCAGGCCGATGTTGCTCATCCCGATGGCATCTACGAACAAATAGTGCCACTCGTCGCCTATCTTGACCCAGCGATACTCCTTAATCCCCTTCTGTCCAGCTGTCGTCTGCGGCTCGTAGTGCCAGTCGCCCCCTCCCAGGCCGGAGTTTGGCAGGAATAACGGCGCGACGCCCCCGGTTCCGATCTCGATAACCTCGGACGCCATGATGCACTTCTCGCCGCTGTCCGTTGTCTCAACCGTGCCCATGATGTCCACAGTCGTGCCGGCCGTCGTCCCTTCAGCTGATGGATTCACTACCAGGACTCCGGAGGACCGGTCGGAGGATTCTGCGTAGAACGAACCGTCGCCGGGCACTGCTGTGACAATGGCCTGCTCGATCGCCACATGTGCGTTGCTTGCATACCTTTTCGCTGTCGAAATGCTGACACGAGGCGGCTGAGAGGGCGCAGCTACTGTCAGGTAGACCGGCCTTGACGTGTTCCCCAGACCTCCTGCAGCGTTGGTGAAAGTCAATGTGTCCGAATAGCTGCCGACACCCATCCATTTCGCGAAGGAGCCTATGGATACCGTCACCGTGGCACTGTCACCTGAGGCAAGGATACCGCTTTCGGCTGACAATTCAACCCAGGGCTGAGTCTTGCTTGCAGCCCATGTCAGGGATCCGCATCCGATATTCGTCAAGGTGTAGTCTTGGGAGGTAGGGCTGAAGCAGCCCCCCTGCGGCCCAGTGGAGCTCAATCCATTCTCGGGCGCAACCGTGAGCCGAGGGCTCTCATACGTAAACGCTTTCAGGCAAACATTTGCAGTCGCATTATACGACGTGAGATCGGTCCAGGAAACTCCGTCCTCGCTGACGTAGCTCTCCCCCGGGATCGCGGTGGCGCCACTGCTGTACCCGGGAACGGCTGCCTCGCAGGCGATTGGGTAGTTGTAGCCGGGGGTCGTCATCCGCACTACCACGGCGAATTTCGCACCCGCACTAACCGGTACAGGGGAATCGAACGTCACGGTCTGATATCCTGCCGACGAAATGATGCCCGATTTGCTCCCGGCGAGCACCCCGCTCGTCGGGCTCGACACCGGATCCAGGTAGACGTACAGATCATATGGTGACCCAGGAGTGGGAACGTACCAACTTGCCGCTGCCACTCTTGAGTCGGCGGTCGCCGCGAACACGTTAGCGAACCATGCCGTCTGCGTCCCGAGCCCAAAACTGCCCACCCAGCCGAAGCGGTCATATTGGTAGATAGTGTCGTAGTTGGTGGCAGGTTCGACTCCTCGGAAGACCCGGTTGTCGACCAGCTTGGAGTCATAGTAGGATATGTAGAAGAACCCGTCATCCGCCCATTCCGGCCCGAAGCTGTTCTTGCAGATGAACGCGCCGTTGCCTGGTGGAGTGGTGACGAATTTGCTCCTGTCGAAGTTGTCGTCCCAACCCACGATGCAGACCGCGTGGTTCAGCTCCGCCCCGTCATAGTAGTACGCGTATGTGCTCCAGTTGTAGTGCGCATCGTCTATGTACATATGGGTGTAGACTGCTCCGTGAGACATGACTGCCCGCTTGATGTTGTCATTGTCCAGAGGTCCGCTCCTGTCCGGCAGGAAATCAACCGCCTGAACGTGCTTTCGGACGGTCAGATTCGCGGGAGACGCGCAGCTGGTCGGATTGTACGGATCGTCCGCCTGGCTGACAGGACCGCTCCACCGCGCAAGATAGGCAACTGCAATCAACGGGTGGCCCCCATCACAGCAAGCAGGATCGAATCCATGTGTGTTTTTGAAGTTGTTTTCAGAGAAGTTGCACGGCTCGGATGGGAGCAGGCAGGACTCAAGTGAACCGCAGGCGGCAAATGTCCAGCAACTGCCGCAATAATACTGGTCTTCGGCTGGTGTGACCCGTCCGAGCTCTCGCAGGTCATAGCGGGCTGGCAAGGAATACGCCAGCGCTTCGCGACCCGGGGTCACTTGGCGACCCCTCATGTGCGATAGATCCAGGGGAGACGGCACTATGCCGGATGGCCGGCCCGCTAATGACCTTTGCATCGTCTGGTCACGAAGATGCGCCTCGAATGCCTCGTTCAATGGGGCGAAGCCGTGAGTGCCGTCGCCCTTGGCAAGTGCTGAGGTCGCCACGCCGGCGGTCAGAATTGCTACTACAGAGAGCAAGCCGACCAGCTTTGACAATTTGATTGACATTCCGGGTTTACGATACATTTCTCGCCTCCAGACAATCACTCTCATCTGCCGTGAACTTTGTAAAACAAAGTACTTTCATGTCCAATATACCCTAATCATGCCGGGTTGTCAACAAATTTTTGAAAAAAGACAAATTTTTTTTGGTCCAACGGATACCAGGCTAATCCACCGCCCCATTCACCCCTCAACCTCGCAGGGAAACGATCCCCTCTTATCCAACAGTATGGGAGTGTGGGAGTTTGGGCGTATGGGCGTATGGGAGTGTCCCCTTCCCCTCACGCATCATTACGCATTACGAATTACGGATTACGGATTACGCATGTTCGACTTTTCCGATGCCATGGAACGGCTGATATGCCACATACGGGCGACCTGCCCGGAGTTCGCGCACGTTGACCTCGACCGGATGGTCGTCGCCTGCATGCAGGCCCGATCGCCCGGCGCGCATGGGGTGTTCGCATCCGTCCAACCGCTCAAATTCGAAGGGGGCAGCGAGACGACCGTCCGCCGAGGACGAACCTACGCCATGCCGGAGATGACGCAGGAGGGGCGGCAGATCCTCTACATCATCTACTTTGCCCTGCCGCGGTTCATGAACATGAAGTTCGAGGCCAAGCTCGCGACCGTCTTCCATGAACTCTATCATATTAGCCCGAAATTCAATGGGGACATCCGGCGATTCCGAGGCAAGTATTACGCTCACGGGAAGTCGAGGAAGGCGTACAACGAACGGGTAGGCAAAATGGCGAGGGCATACCTGGCGATGCCCGGGGCGGATGAGCACACTGAGTTCCTGCGGTCGAACTTCAAAACCTTGGATAAGCAGTCTGGCGGCGTGACCGGATTGAGAATCCGTTCGCCCAGACCGAGGGTGATCTGAAGCTGAGAGCGTTTGCGTAGACGCGCTGTCGGTCCAGTGGCCTGCTCTGAGTGACGAACAAGGGCCGCCTGGCGGAAGAAGAAGTTTGCACTTGCAGAGCAAGACAATACCGGAGTAAGATGAGATGAAGACCATCTCAGGCAGGACCAGTATGCACATTCTTTGCCCTTCGAAAGCGAGTCTTTACTCTACTCTGAGACATCTGGGCAGCAACTCACTGGATTTCATAGTGCTAGTGTCCGGCGCGATGAAGCCGGAACCGGCTGCCTCATCAACTCCTTGTCTGGAAGAGTGCGTACGAGTACTTCGAGATGGAGGTCTACTGTTCGTCCAGGGATGCCCCGAGTATCTACCGGAGATTGGAGTATTACTGGACGGCAAACTGAAGTTCAAGTACTGGATAGCCGTAGAATCAACGCCAAGGGCGAAACGGACAGGATTACCCACAGTTCATGCAGCGGTCCTTCTGTTTTCCAAAGGCAACGGACGGTTCAACGTAGGGCGTGCGCGTTTTCCCCATCAAACCTGCGGCTTCTGTGCCAAGTCATTGAGAGATTGGGGAGGGAAGTCACACTTGATGAACCCTGAGGGCCATGCTCTTTCAGACGTATGGATGGAGTTGCCTGCTGCCGACAACTATACGCAGATTTCGGCTGGTGCCCTAGGCATGATCATGCGCATGCTGGATTTTCGTGAATCTAGTGACGATAGCGGGCCCAGAGGCTTGGTTGGACCCATTGAGGGTGTTGAGCATTGGAGTCCGCCAAAGGGAAAGCAATATCCTCACATTGAGTGCAGGAAACGGCCGGTCTCTGAGCATGTGAACGATGTCCCCTCTGCTCTTCGTAATGTCGTACATTGTGGAGACGCTTTGGAAGTACTGAAGCTCTACCCAGACAGCTCCGTTGATCTCGTGTTCGCTGATCCGCCCTACAACCTGAATAAGGCCTATAGCACTTACGATGACGGCGAGGCGAATTCCAAGTACGTGGGGTGGTGCAACGAATGGCTAGCAGAGTATGCAAGAATACTCAAGCCCACAGGATCTTTGTACGTCCTCAACCTACCAAGGTGGAGCATGTACCATGCCGCGTTTCTAAACGATCGTCTCTACTTCCAGAACTGGATAGTCTGGAATGCGCTTTCTGAACCACGGGGCAAGCTTATGCCTGCACATTACGGATTGTTGTTCTACACCAAGCACCCGAGCGTTTTCACTTTCAATTACTCCGAACTCGGCTCCTTGGACTCTCGAGATTACTGCCTTCGTGCAGCTTGTATTCGGAAGCGGAAACTGGCTGGGAACGACGCCAGAGAACCGCTCACAGATTTCTGGTGGGATGTCCATCGCATAAAGCATCCTCGAGATAGGGATTATCATCCCTGCCAGCTTCCAGACGCTCTAATGGAGAGAATCATCCGCTTATCCTCCAACCCAGGCGATGTGGTCTTGGATGCCCTTTGTGGCACGGGTACTACGCCGGTCGTCGCCGCTAAACTGGGAAGGCACTATGTGGGCATAGACTTGGACGAAGCCTACGTGAATATCACCAAAGAGAAGTTAGACTGCGTTCAAAGGAACGGTTCAGTTCAGAGGACGAGCATCCAAAGGCCCAGGCAGGACTACAGCAAGAGGGAACTCCAATTGCAGTTGCGTTCTCTTGCCAGCAAGCTTGGTCGCCTACCGACCCCCGATGATGTTTCCAACATGACGCAGTACTCGCCAGAGGTATTCCTCGCAGTCTTTCCGACTTGGGGCAAAGCCTTAAAAGCAGCCAAGCTAGAGGCATGGGAATGATGGACGCCCGAAAGATTTCCTTCCAGGAAGCTTGGGACAGTGCGGCCGTTTTCTTTCTGAGCGATGAGTTGGAGACTGACGTACGGGCGGTTGTCGACAGTCTTCTGTCCGTCGCAAATCATCCTTCTGTTGCCAAAGGAGCAATTATCGACGTCTCGGGGGTATGCAAGTTCCTAGCCGATGAACGAAATGCTTTGGACGTTATCCTCAAGGATATAGGACTGCCCTCTGAAAGATTCCAAAGAATCGTAACGTTGCTCAGAAAGCTCGGGAGGATCCCCGGCGGGTTGGATGTGGAATGGCATATTGAAAGGATTAAGAGAAAGGCCCACCAAGAGCCAGAGTTTCGACAACTCATTGCCGAGCTGGTCGTTGATGGGTCAAGGGATGATATGTTGGCAAAGCATATCCCGCGCTACTACTTGGATACCCTGGACTATCGAGCCTTTCAGGGGAGCACTCAAGAAGCGCGGCGCGTACGATATGAAAGCCTACTAGCTGGCACGCGATGTGGCAGAATGGGCTATGTGGTAGAGGCACGGATTGGGGACAGGCTGTCCGACATAGAAGAACGATATGGAATTGGCTACGGAAGCGGACGGTGGGACGTGGCTGAAACCAATATAGATCTTGCGGTCCCTACCCCGCAAGACCCTTGGGTGATAATCATGAGTTCATTCCAGGAAACCACGAGCAGCGGCCAGACAAACAAGATTCGAGACATGCATGCCCTATACGATCGTATACGCCATTTCAACAGCCGCAATAGGCAGGACAGGGCTTTTGTGCACTTCGTTGACGGAGGGGGCTGGCTGGCAAGAAAAGCGGATTTCGAACGGGCTGTTGATCAATGCGATTACTTTCTGAACTTCGCGCACCTTGATATGCTTGAGGCCATTGTATTGAAACACGTTCCCACGCAGTTCCGAACTAAGTGATCCACCCCTGCCCGGACGCGCAAACCACGCATGTACAGACCTGCCCAAGTTGACAACTGCTGCCCTGGATGTTATAGTCGAGCTACAATCCTGGAGGGAAGACGGCTATGGAAGAGATACTAAGAATCCTTGACGAAGACGCTCGCCTGAGCCCCGACGAGATCGCCTCCATGACCGGGAAATCGGCGGAGGAGGTCCGGGCGATCATCGAGGACTGCGAGCAAAAGGGCATCATCCGCCGGTATAAGACGGTGGTCGAGTGGGAGAAGCTCGGTGAGGAGCCGGTCATCGCATTCATAGACGTCAAGGTCTCTCCCGAGCGAGGCGTCGGGTTCGATGACGTCGCGGAGAGGATATACCGGTTTCCCGAGGTGCGGGCCGTCTACCTCGTCTCAGGCATGCACGACCTGCGCGTCCAGGTGACCGGCAAGTCCATGAAAGAGGTCGCCTTCTTCGTGGCTGAGAAGCTCGCGACCATAGACCGGGTTCAGTCAACGAACACTCACTTTTTGCTCAAGAGATATAAGGAAGACGGAGTCATCTTCGGCGCCCCCGAGGAAGACAGACGGTTGGCAGTAACACCATAAGCGTGATGCGTGAGGGGAGACCTCCGGAATCACGGACCACGGGTCACGAATCACGAGGTATCAGTGCGTATTTCGAGTCGCGTAAACGCCGTCCCGGCATCGGGCATACGGAAGTACTTCGACGTCCACATGGAGGGATTGATCTCGCTCGGAGTGGGCGAGCCCGACTTCACGACTCCCTGGCGGATTCGCGAGGCGTGCATCTGGTCGCTGGAGAAGGGCTATACCACCTACACTTCGAACTACGGCCTGATCGAGCTTCGGGAGCTGATCTCAGCCCACATCCAGGGCAAGCACGGGATCCGGTACAACCCCGAGAACCAGATACTGGTGACGGTCGGGGTCAGCGAGGCGATAGACCTGGCTCTGCGGGCGACGCTCGAGGACGGCGACGAGGTCATCGTCCCCGAGCCATGCTTCGTTTCCTATAAGCCATGCGTGATCTTTGCGGGCGGAGTGCCGGTCACTATCCCCACCGGCCCGGAAACCAACTTCACGCCCAAGCCCGAGCAGATCGAGGCCGCCGTCACCCCGAAGACCAGGGCTATCATGCTCTGCTCCCCGAACAACCCCACCGGGGCGGTCATGGCGAAACCCGCCTTGCAGGCGATCGTTGACATTGCGAAGAAGCGTGACCTCTTCATCCTGAGCGACGAGATCTACGATAAGCTGATCTACGAGACCGAGCACACCTGCGTCCCCTCGCTAAAGGGTGCATACGAGCGAACGATCTACCTGAACGGCTTTTCGAAGGCCTTCGCCATGACGGGCTGGCGAATCGGTTATGCCGCCGCCGACCCGGATGTCATCGAAGCCATGATGAAAATCCACCAATACGTCATGATGTGCGCGCCCATCACCGCTCAGATGGCTGCCATCGAGGCGCTGAAGAACAGCGAGTCCGACATGATAGACATGGTTCGCCAATATGACCGCAGGCGCCGGCTGATCACCGGGGCGCTCAATGAGATGGGCCTCGATTGCTTTGAGCCTCACGGGGCGTTCTATACATTTCCCAGCGTGAAAAGCACCGGTCTGAACTCGGAGGAGTTTGCCGAGCGGCTGCTGAACGAAGAGAAGGTACTGGTCGTTCCCGGGAATGTGTTCGGCGACTGTGGCGAGGGGTTTGTCCGCTGCTCATATGCCACGAGCCTCCAGAACATCCAGCAGGCGATGGAGCGCATGGCACGCTTTGTAGCCGGTGTTAACCAGTAAGCCGGTTGCATCGTAATAGAACACAGATTACACGGATTTTCCACAGAGGGCACAGATGATGAAGAGATTCCTCCTGCTACCGCTCATTTTGCTTACCTGCACACCGAGTATTGCCGCAGATCGCGTGACGTGTTACACCCTATGGGATGACTATTTCTTCTACGCTGCCTTCGAGGTTCAGGACCCCGATATCATCAGTACGAATACGACTCACATGTCGAACCCATGGGAAGACGACTGCATGGAAGTATTCCTGGAGACCGATGCCAAACGTGCACAGGATCGGACGCCGAATACCTATCAGATGTCCGTCAGCGCAGGCGGCGGCTCGAGTTTTGTGGTCGGCGAGAACGGTCAGCCTAAACCAAAGACCATCTTCACCTTCAAGTATGCGAAGAAGGTCCAAGGGACCATCAACCGCTCTTACGACAAGGATCTCGGCTACACAATCGAGCTTGCGATCCCATGGAAGGAGATGGGCGGCCCGCCGAAGGTCGGCCAGATCATGGGCTTCAATGCCATCTGCCGGATGAAGGGCGAGAATGAAGGGTTCGTGAGCCTGTCCCCGAATGTCGTGAGCGAAGCCGACGTCCAGTGCCCCGCGAAATGGGGCAGCATCAAATTCACGAATACTCCCACCATCATCGCCATGGACAACGGCGCCCTGGTTTGCCGGCGGGTTGCCGGTCGCGGCCCAATAATGGACGGCAATCTCAGCGCGGGCGAGTGGATCAGGGACATGCGAGTCCAGATTGCCAAGCCCGAGCCGATCAAGAAGCCTGAGCATTTTATGCTAGAGAAGCTGGCGCTGGCTCGCTACTTGTACTGGTATCAGGGGGATTCGCGGAAGGAGGCGCCTGCCGGCCACGTGCGAAATCAGGACGGCAGCAGTGCGCTGACCAATCAGCCCCTCGACGGAACCGGTCCCTGGTTCTCGTATGATCGGGTCCAGTGGCACAAGGACCAGCTTAGTCAGATGCGAAACGCGGGCATAGACGTCGTGCTCCCCGTCTACCAGGAAGGCGCCGATAAGGGCCTTGCCTGCATGGTCCAGGCGCTGAAGGAATTGAAGGCGGAGGGCAAGAGTTACCCACTCGTGGGGATGTACCTGGACATGGAATCGCAGACAAGCCTAGAAACGGCCTACGGCATGATCAAGGACTTCTACTCCAACGTGCCCGACGAATTTCGGGCGGTCGTGCAGGCGCCTATCGAAAAGGGTGGCTATCCGGCGAACATCGTCGTGCTCAGCAACGGCAGCGGGGAAGCCTATAACCAGCGGTTCGCACAAGACTTCGGCCGCAGGCTGATCTGCATTTCTGAGCAGCCTGCTTCTGATTCTAAGCCTCCCCTTGGGATCAAGATTGCAGGCATTGGACCGGGTCAGGATCGAATGGGCGGCGACACATATCGGAAGGCCTGGGATTCGGCAATGGCCCGGCAGCCGGATTGGATCATTCTTGGCTGGAATGGATTTAACGATGGAAGCGAGATCTGCCCATCCGTTCAATATGGCGAGAGCTATGCGGGCCTCACCAAAATCAATATGTTGCGCTTCAACGGCATGCGCCCCTACGACGCCAAGTGGCTGAGGCACGACACGCCGCAAGTGATGCTGCCGGGCGCAATGTACCAGGTCTCATTGACGGTCAAGAATGCGGGCACGAAGCCCTGGTATCCCGGACAGCGGGGCGTGTTCCTCACGGGCCGGTGGTATAAGGACGGCTCGCTCTTCGCCGATACCGCCGTCCGACTGCCGGTCCAGGAAACCGTCCTCGCGGGGCAGATCATTCAGAAGACGATCGGGATTCGGACTGTTGATCAGGACGGCAAGGCGCTTGCCGAGGGAGACTATGAGCTTCGGTGGGAGGTCGTCCGCAGCCATGACGAGTGGTTTTCTGCCGGAGGGGATACGCCTCTCTGTGTACCGGTGAGGATCGGTACCCCGCAGCCTGGGTTCACCCTCGTCAGTTCGACTCTTCCTACTCTTATGAAGTCAGGGGCAACCTACAACGTGACCGTCCGAGTGCGCAATGATGGCCCGACCGCCTGGAAAGCCGGCTGGAAACTCCGCTACGAGCCGGCGGGAGGCGATGTGCCGGCAATCGAGTCGGACGTTGAGCCGGGACGGATCGGGGAGGTCACTTTGCCGGTTTTGGCGCCAAACGATGGCCTCCTACCGGTGCAATGGGATGTCTTCGATGGTGAGAAATGGCTGCCGGCATCCGGCGCGACCGAGTCGGTGAAAGTCACGGCAACCGACTACGGGCCAAAGTTCATGACCAGCGACACGCTGCCGGAGATGAATGCGGGCAAGAAGTATGAGGTGAATCTGACCCTCCGGAACACGGGAGTCGAGACCTGGACAAAGGCGGAATATGCCGTTGGGCATCACTGGTATTCGCTCGACGGCCATGAGGTCCTGTGGGATGGGGTGAAGACTCCGCTTCCGGCGGATGTCCCACCCGGCCAGCAAGTCATGGTGAAGGCCTCGGTCACTTCCCCGACGTACGATGGCCAATACTACCTGGTGTGGGATCTGGCGCATGGGGATACGTGGGCTTCGACGACCGCGAATACCCGGGGCTCGGACATATTGGTCGTGCCGGTGAAGGTTGTCAAAGGCAGCCTGGTGGCCGTGGATCTGAGCAAGTCATTCGATGCCGACGTGATCAGCAACGACACGAATCGCAAGGATGGCGATGCCGGCGGTGGACTCACGCTCCCGGCGGAGTTCCTGCCGCCTCTGGTTTCGGAGACTGCCCCCGACGGCAAGCTCTGGACTTCGGGGCTGTGGGCGGCTACTAACGGGACGGATCCGGGCAGGCGAGTGTCATTCCTCTATCCCTCGAAGCTCGATGGAGCGAAGAACGCCATCACCTGCAAAGGGCAAACCATCAATGTGAAGGCGGGGAAGTACGTGTGGGTCCACTTCCTGATTCTGGCGACCGAGAAGACCGTCGGAGAGTTCGGATACACCCTCAAGGATTCAAAGGAACCTGCGAAAGGCGGCTTCGGCATGAGTCCGCAGTTCAGCCCCTGGACCGAGTCTCCTCTGCCGCTGGCAGAGCAGATTACCGATACTGCTTTCGTCTGCCCGCTTCGCCATTCGCCGGATGGAGATCAGAACCAGCCGTGTTACCTGACTCATTATGCGGCGCCGGCATTTCAGATGGCCGAGATGACCGGCATCACCTTCCCGAAAAACCCGGCCCTCAAGGTGATGGCGATCACACTGGAAAAGACACAGTAGCAGGTGACCTATCTACATCGTCCAGGTGGGCTTTCCTTCCCGTGCTGAGTCGTTGGTCAACTGCTGAACATTGGTGCCATCGGCATTCATCGTGTAGATATCGTAATCGCCGCCGCGATTGCTGACGAAGGCGATCTTGCTGCCGTCGGGACTCCAGCATGGGAAAGAATCGCTTGCCGAGTTGTTAGTCAGGTTCACCGCGCCGCTCCCGTCCGAATTCATGACCCATACGTCTATGTTCAAACCAATCAACCGTACGAACGCAATCTTCGAGCCGTCGGGGCTGTATATGGGCTGGAATTCGTCATCCGAGGTGTTCAACAGCTTGGTCGCGGGGCCGCCGGAAGCAGCCATAGTGTGGATGTCATAGTCGCCGTCTCGATTGCCTGCGAACACGATGGTCGAACCGTCAGGGCTGTAATTGCTCTGGATGTCATGGAAGGCAGTTCCACTCAGATTGGTCTGCGATGCGCCATTCGAGTTCATTGCATAGATCTGAGCGTTCCCGTCACGATCACTCGTGAATGTGATCTTATCCTCGTCAGGCTTGAATGCAGGGGCCATATCAATTGCCGAGTTGGTGGTGAGCCTGGTCTGAGCGCTACCGTTGGCATTCATGATATAGACTTCGGTGTTTCCATCCCGATCACTAGTGAACGTAATCTGGCTTCCATCGGGGCTGAACGCCGGACCTGCGTTCTCACCGCTACTTGTCAGCCTGGTCATTCCCGTACCGTCCGCACTCATGCTCCAGATCTGATCTCCCCCCAGCTCAAGGTCGGACGTGAAGGCGATGGTCCCCCCTGAGGAAGAACCTCCGCCGCCACAGCCTGAAACGATTGCGATAAGACCAAAGCATAGAAATAGCAAACCAGCTTTCTTCATGGTAGTAGTCCTCCTTTGCCCTACTATATGCTTGTTCTATCCCCCTGTCAACGGGCAAATGCTTTTATTATTTGGCAATACATGCGGTTGGTAGTCTATTCTAGACGGTACTGATGAAACTGGGGGTTAGATACGGATCACGCGCCGAGTGGGATGAGGGACTGAGGCGATTTTAACCGGTTCGTATTGACAATCAGCACTCTCACATGGTGATCTTACCCGTTCCGAAGGCCTACTTCAGCCGCTTGAGGGCCACCACGTAGTTCGATTACTTCAGGCTTCCGACGGTGAGTTCGCCTGCCGGGCTCTCAGCCGCCGGCTCCTCAGCGACTTCCGAGGCAGTGACCTCGGCCGGAGACTGGCTCCCGAGGAGGTCCTCCACTTCGCCGAATCCCTCCTGAGCCTTTGCGGCGGCAACCGGGTCGAGGCGATAGAGCAGGCTGGTGAACTCTCCGGCATGGACCAGCTCTTCCAGGGCTATGTCATACAGCACCTTCCTGGCTTCCTCGTCATCGGTGGCATCCATGTGGGCTGTGTAGAGATGAACGGCTTCGAGCTCCGCGGCGATGTTTTGCATGATCGCTCGAACCAGCTCGGCCTTTGTCATCTTGCGAAGCACTACTCCGGAAAACGGATTGATGAACTGCGCCATGTCTATTCCTCCAGCAGTGGCAGTCAAGCTGACGGCAGGCCGGAATATGACCGACCTGCCGATAGAGTATACCCTGTGGATTGTCACGCGAAACTTATCAGTGCTGCATGGGAGGCATCTGACCGCCCGCTCCGGGAGCCATCGGCTGCATGCCTCCGCCTCCTTTGGGCATCATTGGCTGCATGCCGCCCATCATACCACCCATTCCCTGCATCATTGACTTCATCATGGACTTGCACATGTCGCGCTGCTCAGGAGTAAGGACGTTCCTCGCCGCAATCCAGGACTTCATTGCCGCAATCTGCACCTCGGCCTGAAGCCCATTGATTCGCTTGATAATCGTTCCGACCTTCGATGTATCCGGGTTGTCCTTCATCAGTTCCTGCCGGAGGTCTAACTGCGCGAGCTGGATTTCGCTGCCTGTCTTGATCTGCTCGCGACGGAAATCAGTGTGGATGTTCTGAATCTTGCTGATCTGGTCGTCGGTCAGTCCGAGTCCGCCTGCACGCAGGAGGCACATGCCTCCGGGGAGCATTTCGGACATACCCATCATGCTGCACATTGGGCACATGCCTTGCATGCCCTGGCCGCCACCCATGCCCATGCCTTTACCCATCATGCCACGCATGCCCTGGCCTCCACCCATCATACCGCCGCCCATGCCCATGCCCTGGCCACCCATTGGGCCTGACATCATGGAGGGATTCGGGTCGCCGGAATTCTGGGAGAATGCCGGCAGGGAGACAACAAGCAATACTGCTAGCAACAAAGCGATTCTCATTCTGCATCTCCTTTTATCATAGGACCGATCGGACAGACAGGGCCTATGTTGTTACTGTTAGCTTACCCGATTAGTACATCCGCTCAATCATTTCTCGCCAGATTGCTCGCCTTAGGACTAGCGCGGCGTCCTGTGCCACCTCGTCCGTAGACTTGCCAATCAAGCTAGCGTCCTGAGCGGTCACCACGATGATAGGCTCGCCCTGGCCCATAACAGTGCTGCCGTCAGGGCTTACGGTTATCTCCCGGACGACCGGCTCTTTGTCCAGAAGCTGATTGACCTTGGTAGCGATGATCTGTGCCCGCTGCTCCGAGGTCAACTCCTGTTCGATGGGCGCAGGCTCAAAGAGCACGTTGTCGCCCAGTTTGACTTTCGTGATCTGCTGCTTATCGTCAGTGCCGGACTCGGTAACCGCCTTCAGGGCGTTCATCACCGCGCGCCTGTTCAGCGGCAATCCGAGGGATTTGATCTTCGTTTCTACTTCGCGGCAGCGATCCATGGGCGCGGGGTGACTCTGGAGTATGCCCAACTCCTGATTTGGCATTGAACCATAATCATGCGCAAGCCGCTCGAGGAACGTGAGGGCGCCGACGGCATTGAAGCCGGCTTTCTCGGCATAGATTACCGCCGATGAATCGGCATCGGCCTCCGCCTTCTGGCCATATCCGCTGGATCTCGCAATCCTCACGAGTTGCGCGCCGAGCAGCAGATTTCCCAGATTCTGGGCATCAACCTTGGTCAGCATGCCCGCGAGCAACAGGAGTGCGATCTGGCCGTCGAGCTTGCTCTCTTGCTTAAGCAAATAAGTCATGTGATGATGAGCAGCATGAGCAACCTCGTGGGCCAGAACCCCGGCAAGCTCGTGGTCGGACTGGCAATAATCAAGCAGCCCCTGGTTCACATAGATGAACCCACCCGGAAGAGAGAATGCATTGACGCTCTTGTCCGCGACTACCTTGAACTTGTAGTCGAACTGATATACTTCCGAGTTGCCGTAGGTGGCGGGGACCGTTTCGGAGTTCGCCACCTTCGCGATGGCCTGACCAATCCTCTCCACGCGTTCCACTATCTGAGGGTCGGTCACGAACTTCTGATCGCGCTCGGCCTCCTCGATGGCGTCTCGGCCCATCTTGATTTCGGCTTTTCGCTGGTCGTCCGCGGTGGCATAGGCCGGAATCACTACGGCCAATATCAGCAGACACAGAACCAGGGCACCGTGTATCAGTTTCCGCATAGTAAACACTTCCTTTACCTTGTGGCAAGAGCATCCTTGCCACTGCCGGAAACCACCAAACCCGAATAGCGGAGCCGACCAGTGGAATTCTACCGCCAAGGGCGACTATCTGAAACAGGTCGTCCTTAGCCGGGTCGGCCCAGCTATTGTGCCCTGAAATCTGCTAAGAGGATTTTGTTGCGCGGCTGCGATGCCTTCGGTAGCAGAGGATGACGAATCCTGCTCCGCTAAGGCCAAGAGTCATGAGCCCGGTAGGCTCGGGTACGGCTGTTTCACCACCGCCGCCCAGTGTGCCCAACCCAAGCAAGCCTGGGAGCAGCCATGCCAGCTCTTTCGGCACCGGGTTGGAAGCTATCGCGGTCGGATATTCCATCGGTTGCTCGCTTAGTACCTGAACAACCGGCTCAGGCGCGGGAGGCGGAGGCTCCTGAAGCACCTCGGGCTCTAAGACAACCGCGGGCTGCTCAGGTGCAGGCGTCTCCTGAACGATCGGTTCTACTTTCTCGATGATCGTGGGCAAGGATCGGACCATGGGATTACCGCATCGCAGGTCCATCACCGGCGTGCCGTTGATCACCAGTATCTTCGAACCTGCTCGAACGATCTTATGATGCTTCTTGACTATGCCGCCGTGATCAATGAAATACTGGAGATATGACGCCGACTTGGAAACGGTAATCTCCTTGCCATACTTCTCGATGTAATCGGCAAAAGCGTCGTTGCTGATGCCGTAGAAATCAGCAAACCGCTGTGCCGTCACCCGGTCTTCTCGGATCAACTGCGCCAGATCATTGATATCCGACACAGGCCGCGTGATAAATGAGCCGTACGGCATCTGTGTTGCCCCAACGGCCGGCAGCACACAAGCCACCAGCATGCAGAATAGTAATAGCGAACTCAATCGAGTCATCATAACCACCCACTCTCGGATTATAGTGACGCGGGCTTGCAGAAGAACCAGGCAAACCCACTATCTCCAACGTCTGCTATGCAAGATTCGGGCCATTCACGCCGTTTCTCGAAAAGAAACCGGTGGTTAAGCTGGGTATTCGTTCGCCACCTGAGTGGTTTAGGGGCGGACGAGCGCTCTTGTCTTTACTGTGGAGCCGGGTTCTGGTAGAATTCAATGCAGATGAATCAGAAGAATATTCGCAATTTTTCCATAATCGCTCACATTGACCACGGCAAATCAACTTTGGCCGACAGGGTATTGGAGTCCACAGGCGCGATCGAGCAGCGGGAGATGCAGGAGCAGGTTCTGGATTCGATGGACCTGGAGCGCGAGCGCGGCATCACCATAAAGATGACCGCCGTCCGGCTCGATTACACCGCGAAAGATGGCCGCAAGTACGTATTCAACCTAATTGATACTCCTGGCCACGTGGACTTTACCTATGAGGTCTCGAGGAGCCTGGCTGCCTGTGAAGGAGCAATCCTGGTGGTGGACGCGGCGCAGGGAGTCGAGGCTCAGACGCTCGCCAACGTCAACCTGGCGATGGCGAATGATCTGGAGATCATCCCGGTCATCAACAAGATTGACCTCCCGGTTGCGGACCCTGAGAGAGTGAAGGAGGAGATCGAGGACGTTCTCCAGATTCCTGCCGATCACGTGATCCTTGCGAGCGCCCGTGACGGATTGGGGACGGATGACATCCTCGAGGCCGTGGTCGAGCGAATTCCCGCTCCCTCAGGTGATCCGAACAAGCCTCTCAGGGCGCTCATCTTCGACTCGCATTACGACCAGTACCTGGGCGTGGTGGCATACATTCGGGTGGTTGACGGCGAGATCAAGCCCGGCATGCAGATCAGGATGATGTTTAGCGGCAAGACCTTCGACGTTGTGGGTGTCGGCGTCTTCAGGCCGGGAATGGAATCGGTCGAGAGCCTCCAAGCCGGCGAAGTGGGGTACGTCATCGCGGGGATCAAGGAAGCCGTGGACAGCCGGGTGGGGGACACCATAACGAGCTTGAGTCATCCCTCCAAGGAGCCGCTCCCGGGCTACAAGCACCCACAGCCGATGGTCTTCTGCGGCCTGTATCCCATGGACAACCACCAGTTTCCCGAGTTGAGGGAGGCGCTCAGCAAGCTCCAGCTCAACGATGCCGCGCTCACCTTCGACGCCGAAAGCTCGGCCGCGCTGGGGTTCGGCTTTCGATGCGGATTCCTGGGCCTGCTCCACATGGAGATCGTCCAGGAGCGCCTCGAACGGGAGTTCGACCTCAGCCTGATCGCCACTTCACCAAGCGTCGTCTATAAGGTTGCCAAGACCGACGGCTCGCTCATTGAGGTGGACAATCCGGCGAACCTTCCTCCTCCTACCCTGATCGAGAAGATCGAGGAGCCGTTCGTCTCGGCGACGGTCATCGTGCCGAGCGAATATCTCGGCGGGATACTCGACCTCGCTCAGGAGCGAAGGGGCGAGTTCGTGAATATGGAGTATCCGACCGCCCGCAGGGTGATCGTCCATTATCGCCTGCCCCTTTCCGAGATACTCATGGATTTCTTCGATCAGCTCAAGAGCCGGACGAAGGGCTATGCCTCATTCGACTATGAGTTCTTCGGCTACCGGGAATCGAGCATGGTGAAACTGGACATCCTGCTGAACGGCTCGCCGGTTGATGCGCTCTCATTCATAACTCATAAAGACAATGCCTATCCTCGAGGCAAGCTCCTCGTCGAGCGGCTGAGGAAGATCCTCCCCAGGCAGCAGTATGAGATACGGATCCAGGCGGCAATCGGGACGAAGATAATCGCAGCGGAATCCATCAGCGCCCTGCGGAAGAACGTCATCGCGAAGTGCTATGGCGGGGACATCACCCGCAAGCGGAAGCTCCTCGAGCGCCAGAAGGAAGGTAAGAAGCGCCTGAAGCGCATCGGCCAGATCGAAGTCCCGCAAGAAGCGTTTCTTTCGGTGCTCAAGATAGGTGAATAGCCGGGGTGAGGAGTGAGGAGGGATAGGGCGATGGGGCGACCCGGAGTAGTAGACAATACTGGTTTGCAGGAGAGTTGGTATGGCAAGCATCAAGAGTTATAAGGAATTGAGAGTATTCCAGGCTGCTATGGATGCGGCCATGCTCATATTCGAGTTGACAGAGGCGTTTCCAGTCCGGGAAAAGTACTCGATGGTAGACCAGATTCGACGGTCATCTCGTTCCGTATGTACGAACATTGCCGAAGCCTGGAGAAAAAGGCGATATGAGGCTCACTTTGTCAGCAAACTCAGCGATGCCGAGACAGAGGCAGAGGAGACATGCGTTTGGCTGGAGTTCACTCGTCGGTGCAAGTATCTTGCCGAGCCGCAGGTCAAAGAGTTGGAGCAGGCGTATGACAAGATTCTCGGCCAACTCGTGCAGATGATCACCAAGCCGGGGGACTGGACGATACCATCGCCTTGAGGGAGATCTGGGATTGGAGTCGCCCCATCACTCCTCCCCCCATCTCCCTATCGTTCAGTTGCCTAGGAGGGAACAATGCGCTATTCACAACTCTTCGCCCCGACGCTGAGAGATGTCCCAAGTGACGTCGAGATGCGGAGTCACGCCCTGCTCCTGCGGGCGGGGTTCATTCGCCAGCTCGTGGCGGGGGTCTATGAGTTCCTGCCGCTCGGATGGCGGGTGCTGAACAAGATCTCCGACATCATCCGCGAGGAGATGGATAAGTCCGGCGCGCAGGAGTTGCTCCTGCCCGCCCTCCATCCCAGGGAGCTTTGGGCGGAGAGCGGCCGCGAGGCCACAATGCACGAAGTCCTCCTTGGCCTCGAGGATCGCCGGGGCACGGAGTATTACCTCGGCCCCACCCATGAGGAGGTCATCACCGACCTCGTCCGCAGGAACATCCGCTCCTACCGCGACCTGCCCCTGAATCTCTATCAGATTCAGATGAAGTTCCGCGACGAGCCTCGCCCTCGGGGAGGGCTCGTTCGGGCGAGGGAGTTCCTAATGAAGGACGCCTACTCCTTCGACCGGGGCGAGGCCGAGCTGGATGCCGTCTATATGAAGATGTATGACGCCTATGTCTCGATCTTTCGCAGGTGCGGCCTGCCGGTGATTGCGGTGGATGCGAGCGGCGGCGCAATCGGCGGCAAGGAAACAAAGGAGTTCATGTTCCTGGCCGAATCGGGCGAGGACAGGATTCTCATCTGCCCCTCGTGCGGGTATGCGGCGAATGTGGAGATCGCCGATTTCCGGCTGGTCGTCGCTGAGCCGGCGGAAGCTCCTCAGCCGATGGCTGAGGTTGATACCCCTGGGATGCACACCGTTGACCAGGTTTGCGAGTTTCTCCATACGGTGCCTGAGCGCCTCGTGAAGACGCTCATCCTTATGGCGGATGACAAACCGGTGGCGGCGCTCGTTCGGGGCGACCGCGATTTGAATGAAGGGCGGTTCCAGGCACTACTAGGGGCGGCTCGATTGGATATGGCGACGCCTGAGCAGATATTGGAGGTCACCGGCGGGCCTGTCGGCTTCAGCGGGCCTGTGGGCCCGAAGATCCCCATCTACGCCGATGAGGAGCTTCGGGGCATGGTTAACTTCGTCAGCGGCGCGAACATGGACGACACCCACCTGGTGAACGTCAACTGGTCGGATGTCCAGGCCGAGATCACCTGGGGACGGCTGAGGTACGCCATGTCGGGCGACGTCTGCCTCCAGTGCGAGGGGTGCTTCGAGGAGCATAGGGGCATGGAGCTGGGGCACATTTTCAAGCTGCGGTATGCTATATCCGAGCCCATGAACTGCACCTTCACGGACGAGGACGGGCAGGATCGGCTGGTGACCATGGGCTGCTATGGCATCGGCGTGAGCCGGATCATGGCGGCGGTCGCCGAGGCGAGCAATGACGAAAACGGCCTCATCTGGCCGATGAGCATTGCCCCGTACCAGGTTCACCTGATCTGCGCCAATCAGACTGATTCCGCCCAGGTCGCCCTCGCCGACCAGGTCTATGACCTGCTCAATCAAGCGGGCGTTGAAGTCCTCTACGACGACCGCGACGAGCGGGCAGGGGTCAAGTTCAAGGACGCGGACCTGATCGGCATTCCCATCCAAATCGTCTCCGGCAAAACCGCCTCCGAAGGCAAAGTGGAGATCAGGGACCGAAAAACGAAGACGTCGGAGTTTGTAGTGGCAGCCGACGCCGTGGACGCAGTCAAGAACCGCCTCACCGTCGAACGGTGAGGCTACAAGCAAATCCAAGCAGGCTAAAAGCAGGCTTGGACCTCTGATGGGAGATCGCTTCAGCTTGCTTGATCCCGATTGCAGACTGGTGATTCGATTCCCAGTCTATTGTGCTGGCGCAGGCTCGGGTGCCGGTTCCGGTGCAGGCTCAGGTATCGGCATTTCCTCAGAACCGGGCGCTGGTTCCACTGATGGCTCAGGTTCCGGCTCCGGTACGGGCGCAGGCCGTCTGGACATGATCTCCGGAATCGTCTTTGCCGCAAGCTCCGCCAGGCGGGTCGCGTCTATCGGCCCGGTCGTGTGAACGACGACGTATCCCTTCTGGGCGACCGCCAGGCTGAACATCTCCTCCAGGCCGGGCTTCACATACAGGCGGAAGCCCCCCTTAGGCGTATCCAGCCTCACGACCGGATTCCAACCCTCCGTCAGCCCGATCTTCGGGGCATAGAACTGCGTGATCTTCGCGCCATCGGGATTCGCCAGCTCGTAGTAGGCGACGGACACCGACTTCAGGCCGTCTACAGCAGCCATCACTTCCTTTGCTAGTGCATCACAGGATAGTGCTGCCTCACCGGCGGAAGGCTGTTGAGCCACTTCTGGTATCCCAGGAATGCGAGCCGACGCTATGCCAACCAAACCAGGAAGCGCCTTCTTCAGCGCGGGCAGGAAGTCTTGCTCAGTCAGGTTCACGTCGAACACGAGCTTCGAGCCGGGATAGATGGATTCAGCGGCCAACAGCGTGCCCGAGAGCACAATGAGAAGCAGAACAATCAGCAAACGTTTCATCGCAACCTCCTCTACCTCGTATACGAAATGCGACCTCGAAGGGCTGAGATGCTTTCCGGCTCGCCCCCTCGCCTTGTCGCCCCATCTCCCAGTCGCCTGCTATCCGCGAGTCTGCCAACCCCAAGGCGGATCGGCCTCAAGGTCTATGCCGAAGTCGGTGAACTCCTTGCGCATATCACGCTTGAAGAGCGCCGAGAAGATGTCCGCATAAACTTTCATGCGCTCGGTATCTTTCGCCCTTTGGAGGGGATAATCCTGCTGCCGTAGCTCGGCAAAGAAGTCGGGCCACATCCGCTCGCCGTATTCGGCCTGCAGCTTGAGGAAGAGCGCGTTCAGGATTCGGGTATAGAGCACGTTATTCGGATATTTCGACGTATCCGGGTTCTTGCGCCCGGCTGCCAAATAGGCCTGCCGAGTCTCATTCCATTTCTCATGCTCAGGAAGCCAGAAAGCATCCGCGACGGCGGACGTGACCAATCGGCGAGCGACCTCCTCCGAGACTGCAACTCCCAGCGCCTCGTAGGTCCCGGCGCATCCATTTTGCGAGGCGAAGGCATGGCACATCTCCTCGACGTACCCGGCGAAGCCTCGAACGTTGGTCGTGCCCAATTCCTTGAACCGCTCAAGCGACTCGGTGGTGTAGCCGAGGGCTCCTGCGCCGCTGATCCCTCCCCACCCTCGCTCAGTGCCGGAGGGATAATGCTCAACCGAGAACTTGAACATCAAGTCTGTGCCGTATTCGGCCTTCATCGCGGCGTAGGCATTCTCAAGAAATGCGGCAAGGGCTTTGGCCTCGACTGCGTTCTTCTGAGGCGCGAATACCCACAAATGGGCGGATTGGATGACCGTGCCCTTCTCACCCAGGAGCTTCTCATAGCGCTCCAGCGAGCCGGCGGACTCATAGCACAGGGGCTGGTAGTCCGGTGCATTGGGTGATGAAAGCTGAATCCCCGCCAGCTCAATTGCGCTCGGGAATTCAGGGATGGCCTTGATTTCAATGGCGTGCTGATCTCCCGCACCCAGAGTGAGCGAAAAGTCATCCCTGTGCCACATGTAGGGCATCCTTTCGCTCTCAATCGTTTGACTTTCGCCCGCCGAGACTCCATCCACGCTGACGGCGAACTTGTCCCGCCCCTGACTGCCGCCGGTCCACACGACCGACAGCTTCTTCTGCACGCCGCCGGTATCCTTGAAATGGATCCGAATGGATTTGACCCCGAGTTCGTTCAGGTAGCGAGGGAAGAGGATGCCGGGGTCGCCGATCGCCAGGCTCACGACGCCATCAACTATCGGCGGCCGCTCCTTATTCAAATCATCCCGGCGCAATTCCCAGTCGGCATGACAAGCCGCCGAAGCAAGGATGAGGAAAATCACTGTGCCCAGCTTTCTCATGTCACTCCTCGATTCGATGAAAGATCAGCAATGACCTGCAATGCAGGCATATCGCGCTTCGATGTCGAACGCCTATCAACAAGTTATACGTCAAGGAGCGCTAATCGTGAAAATCGGAGTCAGTTCGTACAGTTGGTCGCGGTATATGAGGGAAGGCAAGCTCGATATCTTCGGGGTAATAAAGGCCACCGCCGAAGTCGGGTTCGAGGGGATCGAGTTCTCGGGGCTAAATGCGCCCGAGGGCACGGCCGACCTGAAGGCATTCGCAGTCAGGATCAAGGATGCGTGCGCGCAGGCGGGTCTGCCGATCATGAGCTATACCATCGGCGCGGATTTGCTCAATGCTCAGGGCGGCTGGGAGGCCGAGGTCGAGCGCTTGAAGGGCGAGGTCCAGATCGCCTCCGTGCTGGGCGCGCCTCGAATGAGGCATGATGCCACTCGGGGCGTTGGGGCGGATCGCCTGCACATGACCGACTTCGTCGAGGCGCTGCCGACCCTCCAGAAGGGCTGCCGGGCCGTGACGGAGTATGCGGCGGATATGGGCGTGAAGACGATGGTCGAGAACCACGGGCATTTCGTTCAGGATTCCGAGCGCTGCCGGGCGTTGATGCTGGCGGTCAGCCACACGAACTTCGGCGCGCTGGTGGACATCGGCAACTTCATCTGCGCCGATGATGATCCCGTCCGAGCGACGAAACTCATGGCCCCCTATGCCTTCCACGTCCATGCGAAGGACTTCCATCGTAAGCTTGGGACCGATCCTGATCCGGGTCAGGGCTGGGGTAGGTCACGGGGAGGCAACCGACATCGTGGCTCGATCATCGGTCATGGGAACGTGGACGTCCCCGGCTGCATCGAAGCCCTCAAATCCGCAGGCTATGACGGCTTCCTCTCCATCGAGTTCGAGGGCATGGAAGACAATCGGATGGCGCTTGAGATAGGTCTCGCAAACCTTAAGCAGTACATAGGCTGATTCTATGAGGAAGCCAGGAATGCAGGAAAATGCTTTCTTGGCTTCCTGGTTTCCTTATGAATGTTTCCCTATACGTTCACATTCCTTTCTGCCTCCGCAAGTGCCTTTACTGCGACTTCACCTCCTACCCGGGCAAGGAGGGGTTGTTCGAGGAGTATGTACAGGCGCTGAAGGCGGAGATCCGCCTTGCTGCCGCTCGATTCCCGGAGGTCCGGGTGCCGACGATCTATTTCGGCGGCGGGACTCCGAACGTTCTCTCGGCTGATCAACTCTCGTCAATCCTCGATGAGATCAAGCAGTCGTTCGATGTTGCCCCGGATGCCGAGATCACCATCGAATCAAATCCCGGTTTGCCCATAGTCCACGATGGCTTCAATCGCCTGAGCCTGGGAGTCCAATCCTTTCAGGATAACGAACTCCGGGCGCTGGGAAGAATCCATACGGTGGCAGAAGCGATGAAGGCGTTCTGCGAAGCAGAGTTCTCGAGCATAAGCATTGATCTTATGTACGGCATCCCGGGGCAGACCCTCGATTCCTGGCGGCAGACCCTCGACAAGGCGCTCGATCTGGGGCCCGGGCACATCTCGCTCTATTCGCTCACCATCGAAGAAGGCACGCCGTTCTGGGACATGTGTCAGTCAGGGCGACTGGAACTCCCCGGCGATGACATCGAGGCCGATATGTACGAGCTGGCGATCGAAAAGCTCACCAGCGCCGGATATGAGCACTATGAGATTTCCAACTTCGCGAGGTCCGGATTCGAGTGCAGGCACAATGTCACCTATTGGGAGAATCGGCCGTACTTCGGCTTCGGCGCAGGAGCAACAACATACATTGACGGCTGCCGAGCGACCAACGTGAGAGCAGTTGAGGCGTATATCGCCGGCAACCCTCCGGAATCCGAAGAATGTCTCTCAGGCAAGGATGCCATGGGCGAGACGATGTTCCTCGGCCTGCGAATGCTCCGAGGGGTGGATGTGAATGCCTTCAGGCAGAGATACGGCATGACCCCGCAGGAAGCCTTCCCCCACGAGATCGCTGATCTGGTCGAACGAGGCCTGATCGAGAAGACCTCGGATGCCGTCCGCCTCACGCATCGAGGTTTCCTCCTGGCAAACGATGTCTTCGCCGAGTTCGTTTCCTAGCCGAATGAAGGGTTTTCCGGTTGTAGGGCAGTATACGTAGTGTAAGAATGGTATTACGTTTTATCAGCGCAATAATCGGGATACCGCTCCTGATCCTCTTCGTGTTCGTTGGCGAAGGGATACCCTTCATACTCGCTGTCGCCGTGATGTCCGTCATCGGCCTGGACGAGTTCTATCGGGGCGTTCGCGCCACGGGCGCTGAGCCACAGGAGTGGGTAGGACTATCATCGGCGTTTCTATTCTTGCTGGTAGCGCGAAACCAGTTCCACGAGGCAGCCTTCAGCCTGCCGGGAGTATTGACCCTTTTCGTGATCGCCACCCTCACAATCGAGCTTCTCCGGGACAATCGCGCGCCCATCAAGAACCTGGGGAGCACGTTCCTGGGCGTGGTGTACGTCGGCTGGCTGTTCAGCTATCTTGTGGCGATCAGGAGCATTAACGGCACATTCACTATTCCATCCATCCCGTGGGCCGTACCCGTAGGTGCGTGGTTCGTCCTTTATGTAGTCTTCACGTCGTGGGCGGCGGACACCGGCGCATATCTGGTCGGTCGCAAGTGGGGCCGGCACAAGCTAGTGCCAAAGGTGAGCCCCGGCAAGAGCTGGGAAGGGTTGTTTGCCGGGATTGCGTCCACCATTGTAGTGAGCGTTCTGATGGGCTGGCCCTTGCACATCCCCTGGGACACGAGTCTTCTCATCGGGCTGGGAGTTGTGTTTGCGAGCGTGGTGGGCGACTTGGCTGAATCCGCGATCAAGCGGGATATCGGAATCAAGGATTTCGGCAGCATCCTGCCTGGGCATGGAGGGATTCTGGACCGCTTCGATGGCCTGCTCTTCGCGGCGCCGTTTTTCTACTACTATGTCACGCTGGTGCTTGGATACTAGCCTCTACTCCAGCCGAAACTCGACCCTGATTCTCACGGAGGATTTCACGGGCGCGCCGTCCTTGAGGCATGGGTTGTAAGTCCACTTGCGGACGGCATCCACGGCAGCCCGATCGAGGCGGCGGTCGCCCGAAGATTTCTCCAGCCTGGTGTCAGTCACTTTCCCCTCGGGGTCAATGAGCGCGAGAACGACCGCAGTCCCCTCGATTCCATCGTCCCTGGCGTCTTGTGGATAGATCGGCTTCATCTGCTTCGCCACCGAGGGAGCGCGGCTCTCGCCCTTAGGTTTGGGAGGATCGGGGGTTGTAGGTTGTGGGTTGTAAGTTGTAGGGGGAGGGGCAGGTGTTGGGTGTTGGGTGTTGGGTGTTGGATCAGGCGGGGCGACGGTGCGGCCTTCGCCTGATCCAGTGATCCCTCCGCCGGATCCCTCTCCCACGAATGCTCCCGGACCGGTCGCCGAAGTACCCCCTTCACTGGAAGTGAAGCTCTCCCGGGAACCAGCGACCTCGATGGTTCCCGGAGTCTGCGGGGAAGGCGAATGGTCAATGGTCAATGGTTGATGGTTAATGGTGGCCGGATGCTGAACGCTGGACGAAGAACGCTGAACGACCGGCTTCGGCAGTTGAGCGTTGAACGTTGAACGTTGAACCTTGAACGTTGATGGTGCTCTCAGCTCCACCGCAATGTATCTCTGCTCCTGTGCCGGCGCACTCACGAGTACCCGCGCCATGAGGCCGATCAGCGCCAGGTTCACCAGCACCGACAGCCCGATTGGAGCAAGCCTCAACCTAGTCATGGCCGATATCCTTGCGAGCGGCGATCACGAGCTTCGAGAATCCCGCCTCCTGAGCGAGGGTCATCGCCCGAACGACTCGCCCATGCGAAGCCCGCTCATCCCCTTGGACGACGATTCTGCTCCCCGTGCCGTGATTCTCCGCTTCTTTCCGCAATTCTTGGGCAAGCTGATCTGCGCTGACAACCGATCCTTGCCACAGGAGTGCATCATGGCCGTCAATCCCGATCACGATCTCCCGCTTTTCCTGAGCGGCGGCTTGAGACGTCGAGGACGTCGGAAGCTGGATGTGCATGCCCGCGCTCTTCATGAAGGTCGCAGTCACCATAAAGATGATCAGCAGCACGAGGGAGACGTCCACGAGCGGGACGACGTTGATCTCCACCTTCGGGCCGCTGGTGGGCTTATGTGATCGGGATAGACTCATGCTTAGCCTCTCTCGAATCCTGAGGAAGCCATTCGGCCACGACCGACTCCCACAGTGAGACTCGCCGGGTGATGGCTGCCGAAATCAGATGGTGAGCGGCAACTGCAGGAATCGCCACCGCGAGGCCCATTGCCGTCGCCACCAAAGCAGTCGCAATGCCGCCCGCCACGATTGACGGGCTCATGTTGTTCTGCGCCTCGATCGCTTGGAACGCCTGGATGATGCCAATGACCGTCCCCAGCAGGCCGACGTATGGGGCGGTGCTCCCGATCACTCCCAGCAGCGGCAGGCCCTTTTCCAGGCGCTGGCGCTGGAGGACGATAGCCGTGTCCATCACAGTCAGCAGGTGCGGGCGATCAGCCCTTTCATTGCGATTGAGCTCCTGCCGCAAGCACGCAATCGGCGCACGAGGGATGCTCTTCCCCTCGAGGGAAAGGCGGTCGTCCCGGCAGACCCGCCGCAGAACGAGCAGGCTGTCAATGATCAGCGCCCATGACACCAGGCTCGCGAGTGCAAGGATGATCAGCACCGGATCACGCAATAAATGTTCGAAAGGCATAGACTACTCCTCAAGCCATTTTACCATAAATGCACCAGGGCCGATGCCACAAGAGCCGGCGCAATCTCGGCGATCTCGCATGCCGCGCCGAGGACATCGCCGGTGAACCCGCCGATCTTGAGATATGACCAGATGGCCATGAACAGGCCTATGATAACCGCCAGCATCGCCGACGCCATCCCCATCCATCCGCCCAGCACAAGCCAGCTCGCCATGAAGAGTACTGCCAGCGCCATCAGCGGTGCAATCCTATCATTGCCTTCGAATGCCGAGCCCAGACCGCCTTCGGGCCGGGCGTATGGAATGACGGCCATCGTCAGGACCATGGCACAGCGACCGGCGACCGGCATGAGCAGGATGACCTCAAACCTGGACCCTATCACGTTGGATAGACATGCCACCTTCATCGCAAACACGCTGACTATTGCCAAAGTGCCCATCGTTCCGATCCGGCTGTCCTTCATTATCTCCAGCACTCCCCGATCAGATCGGGGCGAGCTAAGGAAGCCGTCCGCCGTGTCCGCGAGTCCGTCGAGATGCAGTCCGCCGGAAATGCCGATCAGGGCAATCACGATCAACACGCTCGTGACTAATGGCGGAAATACGTGCCCCAGGGCGTAATCCAGACTCGCGATCAATCCACCGATCAGCAGCCCCACGACTGGAAACCAGGGCACGCTTTGCTTCAACGCCTTCCCGTCGGAAGGCACGGGCAAGACGGTCAGAAACCCCAATGCCGCCAGGAATGCTCTCATGTTTGCGCCTGCGAGACCGCCGCATCCTCGAACGTGGCGACCTCCGTGAGTATTCGGGCGGCCGCCTCGACCAGGTTCATCGCGAGCGCCGCTCCCGTCCCTTCTCCAAGTCTCAGGTTCAGATCGAGCAAGGGCTCTTTATCGAGCAAGCCCAGAGCGATGTTGTGCCCTCGCTCGACGCTTCGGTGAGCGGCGATCATGTACTCAGCCGCCGTCGGAGCCAGTCGCTGGGCGATCAACGCAGCAGCGGTCGAGATGAAGCCGTCAATCACCACCGGCTTTCTCAGCGATGCCGCCCCCAGGATCAGGCCCGCAAGCCCGCCGATCTCGAACCCGCCGACCTTCGCCAGCACGTCCAACGGGTCGTTCGGATCGGGCTGGTTGATGTCGAGGCACCTCCTGATGACGCCGATCTTGTGCCGAAGCTGGTCATCATCAACGCCCGTTCCCCGACCGGTCGCATTCGCCGCCGAGCAGCCGCTCAGGGCACAGACGATGGCGCTGCTGGGGGTCGTATTGCCGATCCCCATCTCGCCGGTTCCGAAGACATCGGTGGTCGGACCAAGCTCCTCAGCGATCCGTATACCGGCCTCGATTGATTGGATCGCCTCATCCCGAGTCATCGCCGGGCCGACCGCCATGTTGCTCGTACCGGGGCGAATCCCTCTCAAGAGAATCCGGCTCTTGAGATCGCTTAAGTCGGCCGCGACTCCCATATCCACGACCACCACCCGAATGTCGTTCAGCCGTGCAAGCGCATTGATGCCCGCGCCCCCGGCAACGAAGTTCCGAACCATCTGACCGGTGACTTCCTGTGGGTACTTGCTTACGCCCTCGCAGGTGACCCCATGATCCCCCGCCATGACTACGACCGTCTTTCGAGCCACAGGCGGGGCCATCGAGCGAGTCATCCCGGCCAGGTCCATTGCCAGGTCCATCAGCCGCCCCAAGGCCCAATGAGGCATCGTGAGCTGGTCGAGCCGCGCCTTCGCTTGCGCCCGCCAATCCGGGTCTTGCGGAGTGATCCGCTCGATAGTCTTGTCAATGAGGTTCATCACATGCTCTTTTCAAGTAATTTGGCAATCCGCATGCCATCATGATCACCGTATCAGCCTCCGACGCGATGATCTGATTACACCTGCCGGCAAGGTCTCTAAACCGCCGGGCCATCGGGTTCTCAGGGACGATTCCCATGCCTACCTCATTCGTCACAAGGATCACCGTGCCGTCCAGCTTGGCGCATGCATCGAGAAGCTGCCGGCAGCAGTCGGCGGCCTCCGTCTCGGTGAGGTTGTGGCCGTATTCCAGGCATTCGCACATCATATTGTTCAGCCACAAGGTCAGGCAATCCACCAGCATGGTCTTATGGCCGGTTAAGGCTCGAAGAGTGCCCGCCAGGTTGATCGGCTCTTCGATGGTCTCCCAGAGTTCGGCATCTCGCGATTGCTGGTGCTTCCGAATTCTCTCCGCCATCTCCTCGTCAATGGGCGGGCAGGTCGCGATGAACGCCCTCGGTCCGGGCAAGTCTTCCGCTAGTTTCAGGGCATGGGAGCTCTTGCCGCTTCTGCTCCCGCCTGTGATTAGAATGATGTGTGCCATTTCACCACGCCGACTTCATTCCCACTTCGATACTTAGGCGCTCCGCCGGGTAGCCTGCGACTTCCTCGTAGTCCACATTCGTCAGGTTGCGCACGATCACGTAAGGATTCGTGCGCTTTGAACCTTGGCGAGTGAGCGTGAGATCGAATACCATGCGGCCGCCGACTATCGTGTCGCCGTAATCCGGCCTGTTATCCGTCCATCGCCCGGTAAGGGCCGTCTGCCACGATCCCACTGGCCTCGCGATGGTCATGGCTATCTGGTTGTGCGGAGTCCCGAGCAAGCGAGTACCCTCGGTGAGATTCTGGGCGTCCAGATAGGTATACGAGCAATTCAGCGACGTGGAGTTGGCAAAGCGCCGTCCCCAAGATACCTCGACTCCTCGCTGTCTGGCACGACTGATGTTCTCGTAGGTGCCCACCCACGTGACGGGATCGGACACCCAGTCAATCTGATCTCGAACCTTGTTCAGGAACAGAGCGACATCGAGGGCATCGTCGCCTCTTTCGAGGTTCAAGCCAATCTCGAATTGCCGGGACCTCTCCGGTCTTAGATCAGGATTGCCCGTGCCGTACATGCCGTTGTAATAAAGCTCGACGAGGCTTGGGGCGCGAAATCCCTCGCCGTATGACGCCCTGAGATGCGCATTCGCGCCGAGCGAGTAAGTTATCCCCGCTCGCGGGGTGACTGCGCTGCCGGCCGCCGAGTGATCGTCATAGCGCATGCCGAGTACCAGGGCAGTCTTCGGCCCGATAGACAGGCGGTCCTGAAGGAACATGCCTCGGTTGATGATATTCCTGCGCTGGGCAACCGAGCCGCCCTCCATGTCCCGGTAGTCTTCTTTGCGATACTCGGTGCCCGCGATCCACTGGTTCGTCCCCGTCTGCCAATGGTAGTTCACCTCGCCGACATTGGATGTTCCGGTGATTCGCGAATCCAGCGACCAGTCGGGGTTCTTCTCGCCCAACGCCTGCTTCGTCTGATAGAGATGGCATTCGAGTTGACCGGCCCCCATCTCCCGATTCGCGCCCAGGTTGAGAGTAGTGCGATCCCACCACTGATGGTCATTCAGGCTTGGGAACGCCGGCGTACCCGGCAGACCGAGGCTGTCCCGATAGTTGTCCCCACGTAGTGAGACCTGCCACCCCTTCACCGATGGGAGAATCATGCGCGCGGACATGTTCGTCGCCGAGTAATCGCTGTTCGCCTGCATTCCAGAGTAGGCGGGGACTGAGCCGGTGAACTGCCAAGTCATACGGTCGCTTCCACCATTGAGGGAAAGGGAGCGCTCGGATCTCCCGTGCGAGCCGTAGCCCAGGGCAGCGCCTCCGGCATTGCCGGCCTTCTGCTTAGTGATGATATTGATGACTCCGCCGATTGCATCCGACCCATAGAGGCTGGATACCGGCCCTCGAATGATCTCGATCCGGGCGACATCGTTGACCGAAAACTTCGATAGATCCGCTCCGCCGATGAATGCCGGGCTCGACACTCGCTGGCCGTCAACTAGTACCAGCGTCTGCCTGGCCTCCGTGCCGCGAGTCCTTACTGAGGCGGCTGCTCCCACCTGCCCCGACTGCCGCAGAGTGACGCCCGGCACGAGCCGCAGAACGTCCGCCACCGTTTGAGCGCCTTGCTCGCGAATTGTCTTGGCGGTGATCACTGTTGATGTTGAAATGGATTGGCTCGCCGGTTGGGGGGTCCTTTCGGCGGTCACGACGACGGTCACGTCGGCCTGGTCTGATTGGGCGAATAAGGGGGTTGAAAGTGAGACTGCCAGCAGTGAGATGAGTAAAACCTTGTACATCTGCGTTCGATCCTCCTTTTGTGGCCGGTATCAGCCGCCCTGAAAGCAAAACACCCTGCCACTGGACAGGGGATGAGGGTCGAACACTGATTGCCCGAGCCACTTTTCCCGCGAAGTGGTTTTCGTTCCAGGTGGGCCCGGTCTCCTGGCTCTCGCTTCATCCTCGGCACACGCCTTCCCATCCGATTGAACAGTGGCCTATTGTGCGCCTCGTCCACGATTACAGTTGCGGGGCAGCGCCGGATTCTCACCGGCTTCCCAAAATGCCTGCCTGGCAAGTATTAAGTTCGCGACAATATCCTACACCGCCCAAACCGCCATGTCAATAGCCAATCGCCGATTTTTTTCGCCACAGTTTGTTCACAGCCTCGCATTGGGAAGAATCATGATGGTGATGAAGATGACCGACGTATCAATGGAAGAACCCGGCGCCGAGGAGCCTTTAATCCTCGAAAAACTGAGCGACCTGGAGGACGAGGAGGAGTACCTAGTCCATTTCCCCGATATCCGAGGCCGAGCGGTCGTGAATCCGAAGGGCGATGAGGTCGGTTTCGTGGACGATCTTTACGTGAATCCCAGGGTCCAGCGGGTCGAGATGGCGGCGATCACGTTCTCAGGGCCGGTCGGCTCCGGAGGAAGGACCGTGCTGGTGCCGATCGAGGAGATTCAGGTGCTCGATGGCGAGGTGCGCATCATCACACATGAAGAGCGCATCCGCCTCGCTCCCGAGTTCCATGAGGGCGCGCCGATGTACGAGCCCTACTACGAATACTGGTCCAGGGCTGGTGGGGCAAGCGATGCACTCAATGAGGCAGCCCCACCTCCCGGCCGCCTCGAACTCGCCGAAGAGCAGGAAGACCTCGAGCGGCTGTCTTAGGGATTCCTCCACTCCCACACCCCATACTCCCACACTCCCACACGCTTGGATACTTGCCAATACTCCCGCCCACGGCTATAATCCATGACAGTGGAGGAGCTTATGGCGAAGATAGCGTGCGTTACCGGGGCGGCTTCGGGAATTGGGCTGGCGATCGCGAAGGGCCTGGCAGGCATTGGATATAGAGTGGTCATCGCCGACATTCAGAAGGCGGACCTCTCTCAGCTCGAGGGCCAGGGGCATATGTTCGTCCGAACCGACGTCAGCAGAGCGGAAGATCGCCGGGCGCTCCTCAACGCGATCAAGCAGATCGGTGGGCTGGACCTCCTGGTGAACAATGCCGGCGTAGCACCCAAGGAGCGCAAGGATGTCCTCGAAACGACCGTGGAAAGCTATGACCGCCTGATGGCCATCAACCTCAAAGGCCCGTTCTTCCTCACCCAATTGCTAGCGAACTACATGATCGAGCAGAAGGTCGAGGGGGCGAAGATCATCAACATCTCCTCGATCTCGGCGTATGCCTCGTCCACCTCGCGGGCCGAGTACTGCATCTCCAAGGCAGGCGTGAGCATGGTGACGATCCTATTTGCCGACAGACTTGCCGAGCACGGGATCAATGTGTATGAGATCCGCCCGGGGATCATCAAGACTCCGATGACTGAGTCGGTCACGGCGAAATACGACAAGATGATCGAGGAAGGCCTCCTTCCCATCAAGCGCTGGGGATACCCCGAGGACGTGGCGTTGGCGGTGAAGGCGATTGTGTCCGGCGGGTTCGAGTATTCGAGCGGCCAGGTGTTCGATGTGGACGGGGGGTTTCATATCAGGCGGCTTTAGGCGGAGTATGGGAGTATGGGAGTGTGGGAGTGACAGAAACCAAGCGCATCGCTATAGACAAACTCTCCCTGCCAGTCATCCGAACCGGCACTATCATCGTCGGCAGCGGGGCGGCGGGGCTGAATTGTGCTGAGCGGCTGTTCGATATGGGAGTGAGGGATATTCTCATCATCACCTCGCACCTCCATGGCGGGACGTCCTATTGCTCCGGGTCGGATAAGCAGACCTACTACAAGATGAGCAACTTCGGCGACACCGCCGACAGCCCGATTGACATGGCGCACAGCCTCTTCGACGGCGGCTGCATGCACGGCGACCTGGCCTACATCGAGAGCCTCTACTCCCTGCCGGCGTTCTACCATCTGGTGGCGAACGGCGTGCCCTTCCCGTATAACGAGTTCGGCGCATTCGTGGGCTACAAGACCGATCACGACCCCCGCCAGCGGGCAACCAGCGCAGGCCCGAGGACCAGCCGGTTCATGGTCGAGACTTCCCTCGCCAAGTTGCGGGAAAAGGGCATCCGCATCACGGACAAGATGACGGTCGTGAAGATCGTCACCGCCGATGGGAAGGCCTGCGGGCTGGTGGCGATCAACGAGGCGGAAATCAAGCAGCCGAACCTGGGCATAACCCTCTTCCAGGCGGAGAACATCATTCTCGCGACCGGTGGGCCCGGGGAGCTTTATGCTTCCTCGGTCTATCCGGCGGGTCAGGTAAGTCTGCATGGAGTCGCGCTCGAGGCGGGTGCGAGCGCAGTCAACCTCGGCGAATCGCAGTTCGGCCTGACCTCGACCAAGTTCCGATGGAATCTCTCGGGGACCTATCAGCAGGTGGTCCCCTCCTATTTCAGCGAACCGGGGCACAGGAACTTCCTGGCGGAGTACTTCCGCAGCCTGCCCGAGATGGCCTCGAACATCTTCCTCAAGGGCTATCAATGGCCGTTCAGCGCGAATCGGGCGTGCGACTTCGGCTCTTCGCTGGTGGACATCGCGGTTGATGCCGAGAGGAAGGCAGGCCGGCGAGTCTTCATGGACTTCACTAGGAATCCATCCTTCGGCGACGAGACCTTCGATATCCAGGTCCTCACGCCCGATGCCAGAGACTATCTTAATCGGTCGCAAGCCTTGCAAGACACTCCCTACGAGCGGCTGGCGTTCATGAACCCGGACAGCGTCGAGATCTACGCCGAGCACGGGATTGACCTGCATGAGCCGCTGGAGATCGCCGTCTCCTTTCAGCACAACAACGGCGGCCTGTGGATTGACGGTAACTACCAGACGAGCATCCAGGGCCTGTTCGCCATCGGGGAGGTCGCGGGCTCTCATGGGGTGGCCAGGCCCGGTGGGTCGGCGCTCAATTCGGGTCAGGTCGGTGGGATTCGCGTGGCCCAGCACCTCAGCCGGCGAAAAGGAAGTTCGGCGGGAGATCGCTCGTCGCTGCTTCGGGAGGCGGCGATTTCCGTCATGAGCGAGAGCGCGAAGATGATGACCTCGGTTTGGAATCAGGCGGATTTCAGACGTGAGCTTCAGAAGAGGATGACTGAATCGGCGGGCTTCATCCGACAGGCAGAGACGGTGAAGAAGTCATTGGATGAGGCATTGGCGGCCAAGGATGCCATCCCCGGGGCGAAGAGCCGGGCGGACCTCGTCCATGCCTGGGAGACCCGGAATCTGCTCCTCACCCACGCGGCATTTCTCAAGTCAATCCACGCCTATCTCGAAGCAGGCGGCGGGAGTAGGGGAGCGTATCTTGTCACCGGAGAGGGCGACGGCCAGGTGGATTCG
>Ga0307379_10001210_pt1 | contig 41090 bp, 64 predicted proteins | sample UN2MG_FD_202237 | JGI IMG/M metagenome (GOLD analysis project Ga0307379, IMG submission 202237) | Soil microbial communities from Risofladan, Vaasa, Finland - UN-2 | ecosystem: Environmental > Terrestrial > Soil > Coastal area > Acid sulfate soil | place: Finland: Risofladan, Vaasa | collected...
ATGTGTTATTCCTGAGATACGTTACTATTGTAAATGTATCTCTGTCATTGATTGTTTTATGCCTGGTTCTTTAGAACTCTCTAGAGATGTATCACGAGCTTCTTGTGGTAATGACATTATTCTGTTGAAAAACCATGGCCAGGTAATTTTAGGAGAATCTTTTGAAGAAGTTCTTCAGAGAGCTATCTTTTTGGAGTTGGCAAGTAAAATTGTTATGTTAAATAATTTCTATGTGAATATAATATGATAATAACTGTTAGGAAATAATGCATTATAAAGGACTTCTATTTTACAAAAGATTTGGTTACGATTCTTGTAAACAGTACTATCATGTATTACGGGTAGAATTTTTTTTCCCTTTTATAAGTTTTTATAGAATTGAGAATAAAAATTGGGATTTGAATATTTTATTTAGGAGATTAGAATTACAGTTAGAACTCGAAGCAGGTTTGGATAAATTTTATAAAAAGATAGAATTTTAATTTTAAATATAAGGATATAACAATGATCGAAAAAATTCTTTTTAGTTTTGTTATTCTTTTAATTGCAGCGTGGATTTTATGCGTTGTCCCCTATCTTCTTTATGGAAGACTTTTCCGGATAAAGTTTCTTGGAGATTTCTATTGTAAAATAATGGGATGGCATTCACATAGCTATGATAATACACATTACCATCCTGATGATCCACTGAAGTTCCAGGAATATGCTAAATGCCAATGGTGTGATTTTGAAGGTATGATAGATAGTCAGGGGAATTTGTTCTGATGAGAATAAAAAATGTGAAGACTGTTGTAAAAGAAGAAGGCTATGGGAATTGTCCTGATTGTGACTGGTATAATGACCCTGAAGGTTGTAATGTTAAAAGGGACTCTTCGGTATGTAAACTTAACAAAAGACCCAGAAAAAATGAAGATAGATATTCATAAAAAGGATCTATGGTGGCTCCGAGAAGCCCTTAATAAGTCTATTGATTATATGGAAAGTCAACCTAATCCTTCAGCTTTTGCCCGGACACCAGAAGTTGCCCGAAAAGTGAACAGGAAGGTCACAAGAGCTATTAAGAAGGCCTTCGGACATAAGATGGATATTGGTGATAATCAGAAGAATTATGAATAATGGGGAATGTGATGAGCTTAGAATTAATTTATGCCACGGATCTTCATGGGGACATAAAGAAGTATGAGGATGTATTTGCTTATGCTAATAGATACGATATAAAGCTTATACATCTTGGAGCAGATTTATTGCCTAAAGGCGAAGGTATGCTGAAGGCTCAGAAAAAATTCATTAAAGGGTATCTGAAGAATTTTTATGTCAGATGCCATAATGAAGGTATCAAGGTTCTGGCTTTTTTTGGTAATGATGATATCTATACTCGTAAGAAATATTTTATTCAAAGTATCGGTGAATACGGGGATCTCCTTGATGAAGTGCCTTTTAAAAAGAAAGGCTATTCATTCAAAGCTTATGGTTATGTTCCTGACCACCCTTTTGGACTTAAAAATGGTGTGAAGCTGGATAACAAATTTTCTAAACCATCAGAGTTGTATCCAAGGATAATTCCTACAACTTATGAAGGAAAGATATATAGGGTGAAGAAGTTAACTGATCCTGTAGATGTAAATGAAAAGGGTGTTTATACGATAGATGATCTCAGTGAGTATTTTAAGAAAAAGGGCACCATAGAGGATGACTTAAAAAATATTCGAATAGGTAAGAAAACTGTCATGGCTATTCATACTCCTCCCAGTCACGTTAATCTGGATGTATGCCCGGGTTTCCGGAGAGTGGGATCTGACTCAGTATTACATTTCATAGAAAAAAAGCAGCCTTTATGCGTTCTCTCAGGCCACATCCATAGGTGTGTAGAAATGGGGGAGTGGAAGACCTATATAGGTAAAACTTTGGTCATTCAACCGGGACAGGCTGACAAACAGACTACTATGGTTCATGTTGAAGTGGAAGATAATTATGTTGATGCTCAGATAGTGGTGGGTGTGAAATTTGATTGGGTTTAAAGATCTCAAGAGAGGTGATTTGTATAAAGTTACTTTTTCTTTTGAGAGATATACAGGATACTATGATAATGCACTATCCCCCCGAGTTCGTATAATAGAAGGTCGGGGAAATTATTTTGTAGCACTGTTTAGAGGATTTACAATAGATGTATTGTATAAAGGAACACCTATATGGGATGTAGTAGCAGCTCCAATGAAATTTGAAGGGTCTCCTGAAATAGCATGGGGATATATCAAAAAATAGAATTTTTTAATAAAGAAGATTTACCTTTGTATGTTAATAATTATACAACGGTATTTTTTCACAAAATAATGATAGGAGAATATGAATATGAATGAAAAAAAGGAAGAAGAAAAAAAGAAAGAAGCTATGTCTTTTAGTGAATTTCAGGAGGATGAAGTAGCGTCCTATTTCTCAAAAATAATGTTAGGAGAGAGTGATAAAGTTCATCAAGGGCTTGTTTTAGATTTCCTTCAAATGTTCACGGTAATGTTCTATAATGTCTTTGAGGCATTTATGGAGGATTTATATAAGGATAAAGATTCAGCTTATAAGGAAATTACTAGAGAGTTTCATGATTATGTGGTAGGATTATGGCTGGAGATAATAAAAAAACAGACTGAAAAAGATCTTAAAGAATATGATAAATATACGGGATCGACTGATACAGGGAAGCTTATGGGTAACCTCTTTGGTAATATGCTCGGGATAAAAGAGAAATTGGAGAGTTATTTACAGAAAGCTGATAAAGTAGGTGAGATGTTTCGAGAATCTCTTAAAAGCGGAAGGACAATCAAAAAGGATGTGTGATAAAAATAAAGAGTTCTGGGAAACGAATCATAAAACAAATAATCGGTATTGGTTAACTGATTCAGAACCGGATTATGTTTATAAATTACACGATTTAAATACCATGCTAATGATACTTACTCAAAATATACTTGAAGTTGGTGTGGGTACCGGTAGATCTATAATTAGATTGGCTGAAATAGGGCATCAGGTTTATGCTGTTGATATCTCGGATTCAGCTCTGGAAAAAATAAAGTGCTTTGCTACAGTTATTCAAATTCATGAGGGGCATGTGTGGCCTAAGAATAAGATAGATATAGCTCTTTGCCATCTGGTATTCCAACATTGTGATGATAATGATTTCCGGTACATAATCCGGAAGGTCTTAGAGAGTCTAGCGCCTGATGGCTTCTTCTCTTTTCAATCTGCGGATGCTGAGGAGCATAAATTGGGTGAAAGTTGCCGACAGTTTATGGCAGAGGGTCATATATTCTTCAGGTCGAAAGATACAGTAATAAAGGTTGTTGAAGAGGCCTGTGGAAAAATAGTTAGTATATCAGAAGACATTGTACATCCTAATGAATGGGATATTGTCTGGAATATTTTTAGAGTGAGGAGAGCATAGTATGAAGTGTCATAAATGTGGCCATGAAATGGAGCAGGATAAATCCGGATTTAATTGTGATCATTGTGAAATGTATTTCGTTAATCGATATATGTATGAGGTCATTCTTGATTATGATCTTTCTGGAATACCTCAAGATGTCCTTGACAAGGGATTTGCTGAATTTCTTGAATCAGAAAAAAAGTTAGAAGAAGACACAGTAAAATAGTAAAGAGCTTGGTATAATATATAAGACTTTTAGTCTATAATTGCCTTTAGAAAAATAAAATTAGAAAGTTATTGACAAGGTTCAATTTATTTAGTATTATATAGGGGTCATAAAAATTATTACATGAATTTAAAGGAAAATTTATAATGACCCAGTTAAATACCTTAGACACAAACACAAATTTGAGGCGATTGCCAATAGCGGCAGATAGCTTTAAATGCCTGTGTTTATCCTTTAGTATGCTCTATTCAATTAGAAAGCATTCAAGGGTGAGGTCTATGGTAAACTGAAACTAAGAATCATAAAATCAGAATAAGCCAAAGGCCTCACCTCGAAAGAAGTGAGGCCTTTTTTTGTTGTTTAACTCTATCGGAAAGGACAGTCAAAATATGGACAAAGATGGTTTTATAGACTTTACAAATGGCTGTCTAGCTGAGAAGGCTTAGCGGTAGACCGAAAATCTACAGAGGACAGTTCGATCCTGTCGGCAGCCACCAACGCCGCTTTAGCTCAGTCGGTAGAGCAAGGGACTGAAAATCCCTGTGTCCGCAGTTCAATTCTGCGAGGCGGCACCATGTCAAGCGGTTGTGGTGGAACAGGTAGACACAATAGTTTCAGAGGCTATTGGAGAGTATCTCCGTGCAAGTTCAAATCTTGTCAACCGCATTATAAAGAAATATGAATGACTATTTAAAAAATAGAGACAAGGTTAAAGCACCAAAGCAGGGTAAATTTTGGTGCTTGAAATGTGATGCCTATTTAGTACATGAAGATCAGAAGTGTCCAAAATGTGGAACTGTAAATAGAGGAGTAATGAAAGGTCGATTTAAAAAAATCAAATATAAGGGATTATAAATTATGGACGTATAGCCAAGTTCGGTTAAGGCACTGCTCTGATAAGGCAGGATGCCCTGGTTCAAATCCAGGTACGTCCACCAGTAAATAACGATCTTTTACATAGAGGTAATGATGTTCTGGGTAATACAAAACAACCTTTTTAAGGAGAAGGCATATAAGAGTCTGATAGAAGCGATTGAAAGGATGGGTTTAGATCACGCGATCGTAAAGGTTGTCCCTTTTGTTGGTGATATTATTCCTGACATAAATCCTGAGAACCCTGTGATAGCGATCGGGGCTTACTCACTGTGGAGAGCAGCCAAAAGGAAAGGATGGAAACCTGGAGTATTTGTAAATGAGAATTTTACATATCCGAAATTTCAGGAGCACTACGGAGATGAGTTATTGAATAATGATTGCCGTATCAGTACTCTTGAGAATGTGGCTCCGAGATATGACGAATTCTTCTTGAAACCTTGTAAAGACAGTAAAGTGTTCTCAGGGGAAGTGATGACCTGGGAGAAGTTTAATAAATGGAGAGATGACATTTTAACCTTAGGATGGGAGGGTACAGTAACGGGAAACACTTGTGTAGTGCAAGCTCCCGTAAAAGAATTTACCGTGAGTACCGGTTCTTTGTAGTTATGGGAAAGATAATTACCGGTTCTCAGTACAGGGTAGGATCCCGGGTGTTTTCGACAGAATGTCATGAAAGGGATGTTATTGAATATGCACAGAGAATGGTTGATTTATGGTCACCTGATGTAGGCTTTGTTATGGATGTAGCATTAACTCCTGAAGGTTTTAAGGTCATAGAGATTAACTGTTTGAATGCATCCGGTTTTTACGCCTGTGACATGGGTAAAGTAGTGAATGCATTGGAAGAAACATATAAATAATGCCCAAGTGGTGGAATTGGTAGACACGCTGGTTTAAGGGACCAGTGGGGGTTACCTCGTATCGGTTCAAGTCCGGTCTTGGGCACCAAAAACCAATGCCCGTATAGCTCAGATGGATAGTAAGCAACGCCCTTTTAAGGCGTAGGTCCCTGGTTCGAGCCCAGGTGCGGGTACTAATTTTGAATATAATGGAGGTTCAGATGAGGCAGAACTCATTGTTTACTAAACAGGAGTGGTGGTTGGCTTAAAAGGTCTGTGGCTTCGGTCACAGGCCTCTGGGTCTGTGGCCAAGTCAGGTACGGCTTCCGGCTTTTAACCGGAAAATCGAAAGTTCGAATCTTTCCAGGCCCACCATTTGTAAATGCTCCCGTAACTCAGCGGTTTAGAGTCGTGGATTCTTACTCCATTGGTCGAAGGTTCGATTCCTTCCGGGAGTACCATAAATTTTGGACAGGTATGAATAAGTCTGAACAGGTGTGAAGAAGTATTATGGAATTAAAACGAGAACGATTAACATGCCCGGAATGTCGAGCCCGATTATGGTTTGAATTGTTTCAAGGTATGAGGGTAGTAGAGGATGGAAAATTAAAGGCTATGTGTCCGAAATGTAAGGAATATTACACTATGCCGGCTAAAGATAAATAACGGAGAGGTACGGTAATAGGTAACCGACCAGTTTGCTAAACTGACGTCCGAAAGGGCTTCGGAGTTCGAATCTCCGCCTCTCCGCCATAAAGGATAAAGGTAATGATGAAACATAAAAAAGAAACTCAGAAGAAGGATATACAATGGGGAAGACAAAAAAAGTTAATAAAGAGAAAAGGAAACCCTGTAACAGGGATTGTGAAAATTGTAAAAAATTCAGGTGTTAAAGCCGAGTCGCCAAGAGGCTAGGCAGTAGTCTGCAAAACTACCAACGCCGGTTCGATTCCGGTCTCGGCTTCCAAAATTCTTTGACATATAATAGTTAAGTCGAGCCTACGCGCAGATTAATATCTGTGAGGTAAGCTCAGGACACCATTGCTTAAGGAAGGAGACGAAAGTCGTCGGTACTTCCGAGGGTGCAACTTCGAGCAGATCTAGCCGGTGAGCGGGGCTGTGATGATCGGGTAGAAGGCGTTAGGTAAATGTAGGCTTAGAAACAGAATCCTGGCTATGAGCTTAACTATTACGGAGGGTTAGTATAATCGCTAATGCAGCGGTCTTGAAAACCGCCGTCCGAAAGGGCTTATAGGTTGGAATCCTATACCCTCCGCCAAATTAATAGCTCTTTGACATTTCTATTTAAATGAAGTCAGCACATCTTTTATTGAAGATAGTGAAGGTTATGGTGTAGGTCGTCCAGTGGTTAGGGCCTCGGACTGTGGCTCCGAAGACGGGGGTTCGATTCCCCTCCTTCACCCCATCTTCTTTAAAATAAATAACTTACAAAGGGTAGGAGGTCGGATAGTGGTTGGCCGCACCAGACTGTAAATCTGGACTTCATAAAGGAGCGTTGGGGGTTCGACACCCTCCCTGCCCATATTAATCTTAACCATAAAAAGACGGAGGTCTATAAATGAGAAAAGGTGCTAAAGACAAATCTGAGAAATTGGGTATGTCATATTCAAAAGCAGCGAGTCGTTTAAGAAAAAAATTATTATTTACATTTGCTAAAAAATGTAAAATGACTAATTGCTATAGATGTGGTAAAGAAATTGAAAATGAGATGAATTTCAGTATTGAGCATAAAGTTGGATGGCAGTATTCAGAGAATCCAAAAGAGATGTTTTGGGATACCAATAATATTGTATTTAGTCATAAAAGTTGTAATTATGCTGAGGCTGGAATGACTCATTATCCCCAGGGTATAAGTAAATATAAAGGTGTCTATTATTTAAGCACTGAAAAGAGAAAGAAAAGATGGAGAGCATCTACTGAAATTAAAGGCAGACGTTATTCCTTTGGTATATATGAAACAGAAATAGAAGCTGCTATAATATTTGATCGAGAGATTGTGAAAATATTAGGCGATAAAGCTGTTACAAATAAAAAATTAGGCCTATTGTAGACTATAAGATTTTTATAAATTATTATGGAGGATTAGGATAATTGGTAATCCAGTAGTTTCGAAAGCTACTGCCTGAAAAGGCTTAAGTGTTCGAGTCACTTATCCTCCGAATTGGAGGAGAACCGAATTGGTTAGGGAACCCTCTGGAAAGGGGTCGGGTGGAAACGCCTTGTAAGTTCGAATCTTGCCTCCTCCGTATTTTTTCCTTTATCATTTCCTCAATTCTATGTATCATTATATATCAGGATAATTACATAAAAAAAGGGATATATGATGAAAGAACCTTATTACAACACTGTTGAAGGTGTCTCTAAAGCCATTACCACTCTGGAAGGGCTAAATAATTTAATAAAGGCAAGAAGTGACGCTGGATATAAACGAAAAGAACGTATGTATGAGTTCTATATTCTCGGACGGTATTTTCTCGATACCTGTGGTAATTTTGGAGTAATAAGTAAAGAATTTATTCCTGCGGAACATATACCGGATTTTCCAGAAATTGTGGATAAGGAGTGCTTCTGGGCAGCTATAGAAACCTGGCAGAAAAAGGAACAGCCAGATGTCCTTACTCATGACGAGATGCATGCCCCTGATTTTGATTGGAGTGCCAATAAAAGGCCTTATCCTGTTTCTATCAGTATTGGATGTGAGAACCCCATTCCTCCAGCTCATATTGTCTGTCCTTGGTGTAAAAAAGGTTGGACAATTGATAATTGTTATGATGTTGAGAGGAGAAGAGAACCAGAAGAAATGATAAATGCCGAGAATTTTATAGGAGAGACCTGGCAGTCTATTAAAAATAATTTTGATCAATTAGGTGATGCCCTCTATGTTGTTGAGAGATCAATACAGAAAAATAGGAATGTTGATCTAAAACCTCTGAAAGATTGCGAAACTTTTAAAGCAGATCCTATAGATCTTCTTAAAGATGTTTTTCCCGGGTATGTGATCAAGAAGGGAGATCACATATTCCTTAAAAAGATAAATTACTATCATAAAGAATGTTACATAGCACACAGTGAACAGATATGTGATGAGCATCGTAAGAATGGTGGTAAGAATTATATACAAGGTAATCTAGCCGGCAATATAGCTTCAGATGCTTATGTTAAACTTGAATTGGATCTTGCCGGGATCCCTGCTGAAGAAGGTGAGAGATATGGTGAACCCGGAACTTGCTTTAAAGGTAAATTGGGAGAGTATACTTTTAAAAGGGCATGGTATTATTGGATGGTGAGTGGTCCTGTACCTCTTGATAAGGCCAAGATTATGTATGCCGATGAGGAAGGAAAAAAGTCTGTCAGGGTCGCGGGTCATTGTGGTTGTCCTCCTCCTGAAGATTGGGCTCATAAGGGCTTTGTGAATAGTTATCATATAGATACCTGGCAGGGATTGAAATTATTCGTTGACACAGTAATGAAGAAAGCAGAGAAAAGAAAAATTAATAAATTAAGACAAAAAATTTCTGATAGTCTTAGAAAGAGTTGTATAAATGTTCCTGCTGATGACCCTAACCGGCTTCGTAAAATAGCTTCTTTACAAAAAGATTTTTTAAATTTAGAAGGTATAGAGATTGAGACACCGTTTGATGATTAAAATAAGCCCTACTTTATTTGTGCTTGCAAAATGGAGCAGATTTTAACAGAAATTGCTTTTTGAATGGATAAATTATTTTTAAAATAAATTTGTAGCAAGGTAACTCAATGGCAGAGTAGCGGAATCATAATCCGTTTGTTGGGAGTTCAAATCTCCTCCTTGCTACCATTTATTAATTTTAACAAAGGAGGTATCCATGCTATAACACTTAACAAGGAGTTATAGTATGAGTAGATCGTACAGGAAGCCGTATATAGTCTGTGGTAATGGTACTAAGTATAAACAGTATGCCAAGAAGGAAGCCAACAGACTTATCCGGAGGATAAGGAATGTTCCCGATGGAAAAGCTTACAGGAAATTTTTTGATTCCTGGAATATTGATGATTATAGGTATCTAATGGATATTAATGGTGCCTGTTATAAAAATAAACCTTGGAAGTATAACAGAAAATGAGGGATAATGATAATACTAGGTTGGATAGCTGTTGTTCTAGGATTAACTGGAGCTATATTGAATGCCCGTAAAAATATTTACGGATTCTATATATGGATTGTTTCTAATGCTCTTATGATTTTCATCTATGTATCTGAATCCGTGGGTGTGCCATTCACTGAAGGTAAATGGTACGGGGCTCTACTCTTTGCTATGTATTTTCTATTGAGTATCTATGGTATAATACAATGGCGTAAAGAAGGTAAGAATAAAAAATGATTGAGATGGTTGTGGGGTTTCTTTTTGATAACCTCTCTGAAAATGTCCTTCTTATAAAGAAGAATAGACCTGCCTGGCAGAAGGGTAGGTTGAACGGTGTGGGCGGTAAGATTGAGAAGGATGAGACTCCTTTGAATGCCATGATACGGGAATTCACGGAAGAGACGGATCAAGAGGTTAGCCGTTTTAAAAATTATGCCATTATGAATGGATCTGGTTGGAGGGTTTATTTTTTCTCTGCAGTAACTGATACTCTGGAATTGAAAGAGAATCCAACAGATGAAGAGCAGGTTATTGTAAAGGTGAAGGATTTACCCAGGAACACTATTGATAATCTTCGATGGTTAATACCGATGGCTACAGATAAGGAATTACTCAAACCTTCTATCATTTATTATAAGACTGTAGATGGTAGAGAAATATGGATCGATGAATAATTATGGATAAAAAAGATATGGTACATATTCGTGTGGAAAAGAATAAAGAATTGCTATTTGAGGGCTCCTTTAGCAGTTGCTCTATAAATCAACAAAGAGACCTTGAGAGAGAATATGGAATGACGAAAGATAATTGGGGAGTTGTTACAAAATTAACTCCTGTTCCTGGTTCTGAGATAACCACGATAACACTTTCTAAGTAAAAACAATATGGGGGTATAAAAAGTAGTTGGTAGTGGGCTTAGAAGCAGCCATCTTTAATGAGTAGTGCAGTATCACCGCCACCCACGAGGGCTATTATCGGTAATAGATAATGTGCTGGGGTGGGAGCGGATAAATGAGTCAACCTTCGGGGCACTTTAAGCGTAACAGCACACCAACTACTTTTCTTTTATATTGATTATTATGTTTTTAGAAGTTGGAAAAAATTAAAGGGGATTAAAAATGATCAGTAAAATGAGAATAGGTAAAGGTCAATTAATAAAACGTCTCACAGATTCTGCTATGCGGGAGGGCCTTCTATGTTCCAGTAATCGCAGTAATGGTGAAAAATTCCGACCGTTAAAAGAATCTGATAAGCCCGGTAGGGTAATAATGGCTTTATCTGATAAAGAAAGAGAAGTATTAAAAACATGTACGTCAAAGGATTTCAGTTGGCGTGGTTTTAAATAGACTGAAAAATGTACACTCCCTAATTTACTGAGCATACATTATTCTATGGAGGTTCGAATCCTTCTTCCGCCACCACAGGGGTCCTCAGGGCTCTTCTGATGGCGGAATAGCCGAATTGGTTCAGGCAACAGATGGTAAATCTGTCGGAAAGACTAAAAGCTCGATTGACTTGAGTGTACATTTTTCAGTCTAAAAAGGAACAATGAATAGATACGATATTGTATTAGGCAAAAAACCCCCTCTCGAATTTAGATTACAAGAAAGATTACGTAATTCTAAATTAATGGATGCTCTCTGTGAAACTAAAGGTCCTTTAATAGGTGACATGGATCTGTTTGAGAAATATGAGGGCACAGATTTATCTTTCTGGTATGGGTGTCTTGCAAATGAGAGCCCTAATTTATTGGGAACAAAATTAATGGCTCGACGAAACGATGAATGTAATATGAGAATTATAGATAGAGCTTTTCTTGATCAGATGGCTAAGGCGGCAAAACTTTATGAGTAAAAGTATCAAAAAAATAATTGATTGGGTGAAGAGTTGTTATGAAAATAAAACAGTGTAGAAAATGTAAGCATATCCAGTTGCCTTATTATCATTCAGGTTTTACTGGGAAGTCTGGTCCAGAGACCTGGTGGTATTGTGCTAAAAAAAATAAACCCTTGCGACATATAAAACAGTGTGATAAGGTTGTGGAATAATATGAATAAAAATATTAAAAAAATACTTGATCGGGTAAAGGACATTCCCGGTATTAAGGTAGGTTTTGTTTTATGTAATTCTAATACAATGAGTGTGGATTCACTGGTACTTGAATATGATAGTGCTAAAGAATTTTTAAAGGGTGCAGAAGGCCGGTATCCTCCAGGATGGGGGCCTGACGAAATAATGCCTGTTCTCTGGATAGATGATGAGGAAGATGTTAAATCTCATGATGAACGAGAAGAATGGTGGTCGAAGTTCTACAAAAAAAATCAAACCTAAATTGGACAAGTATGAAAGAATGCAGGTAGGGTTATGGCCGAGACAAGAGGAAATTAACGGGAAATCGGGAAACTTTTGAGGTAGATTTAGACTGCCGCTGTGGTATCTATGTTGATGTTCGTCCTACCCATGATAATAAGGGTAATCCTATTGAATGTTTTGCCATATATGACCGGGAAGATAGAAAATCGGATACTAGGGTCTTTGACGGAAGGGAAGATGACATGATTCTGGTAATGAATAATGATAAATTAGGTTTTGGAATAAAATAAGTTAAAATATAACTATTAAAATTACAGGAAACACTTCTTATGAAAGATAGGGTTATTTGAAAGTCTATTTAAATAAAATCATGGCCGAGTGGTGGAATTGGCAGACACGCAAGTCTTAGGAACTTGTGGGGAAACCCATATCAGTTCAAATCTGATCTTGGCTATTTAAAATAACAGATAAGATAAAATAGGAGGCAATGTGAAACAATTAAATTTCAATGATGTGGATTTACTATCATTCGGTAATGATATCACAGTAGGAGGGGTCATCTATTCAGGGCAAGGTAAAAATCTTATTTGCATGATCCCGAATGAAGGTGATCTCAATGATGAGTTTAATGTTCTGGATGTAAGTTCGGATGAGTGGAAGCAAATTCTGAGACAGACAGACCTCATGGAGACTGAAATTCTGCAAGCTGCTGAGAATGGTGAGCTGGTTAAGGCCATTGTCAGGAAGAGCGCCAGGATCATCGAGCAGGGACTTTCCTGGAAGGTTTACCATCGGGATGGTTACAGATGTCGGTATTGCGGTAAGCAGGGTATCCCAATGACTGTAGACCACCTGGTTCTTTGGGAAGATGGTGGACCCAGTATTGAAAAGAATCTTTTAGCAGCCTGCCGGAAATGTAATAAGAAAAGAGGGAGTATTTCTTATCCGGATTGGTTGAATCATCCTTATTACAAGACCGTAAGTGAAGGATTGACTCCCGAGGTCCGGCAGTTAAATATTGAACTGGTGGATACACTGGATAGCATTCCTTTAAGGGTTCATAAGAAGAGTAGATAATATATAGCCAGGTGGTGGAATGGTCTACACAACAGACTTAAAATCTGTCGAGCCTAGTGTTCTTGCCGGTTCAAATCCGGTCCTGGCTACCATAATTTTCCTGTTCATTTTTACTGAACATAGACATTTATTGAACAAGCGGTAGTGGCGAAATTGGTATCCGCGATAGTTTCAAAAGCTATTGTCCTTTGGGCGTGAAGGTTCAAATCCTTTCTACCGCATAATTATTATGAAACCTCGATTTAGTTTTCCTGTCAAATGTAAAGGTGGTAAGGAAGCAAAAGAGAAATGTGGCCACTATTCTGATGGTACATGTGATCTTGCTGAATGGAATGAAAGTTGGGAAAAAGACCCATGCCCCTCAGCTGATTGGCCACAGAAAAATTTCAACCGGTATACAGCTTTGACTCATGATAACTCTAATTAAACGCTCCGGTAGTTCAGTTGAATAGAACACCTGATTTCTAATCAGGAAGTCCCTGGTTTGAGTCCAGGCCGGAGTGCCATTTTTATTATGAATATAGAACCAAAAAAAGGAAAAAGAAAACAACTGGTATCCGTAGGTTATAAAGGTAACCTCTGGGTAGGATTCGGTAATTTCGACCCCTACATGAGAGAAGCTCTCCTTTTTTATATACATAATGGAATCGTAACAAGTATACCTATATGTATTAATACAAGCCTTGTCTATATTAATACAAAGAAGCAAAGAGATGACTGTCTTGAAACTTTAAATGGCGTGATAAAAGATTTAGAGGTCAATATAGAGAACCTTAATAATTATCTAATACAAATGGATATAATGGAGGTCTTTTTAAAAAGAGCTGAATTTAAGAAATCTAAATTTGAATCAACATTTGAGATCTCCGATCATATAAATAAAAGCTATGCTCTATTTGAATTTAATAGAGGATGCATTTATGATTGTTTAATTTTTGGAGATTTTAACAAAGAAAAAAATACAGTTAGTATCTTTAAAGAACGTTTTGTATACAATCGATATACAGCTCTAACGAGACCCGCTCCTGATGTGGTGGTTATTGATTTACCTAAAGATTATAAAAAATATCCTATAATTACAACAACTGACAAGAAAAAGACTCAGGAAAAATTAAAAAAGAAACGTGAAGAAATCCATAAGCAGATTGATGACTTGAAAGAAGGTATCTCATTGAGAGAAAGCATGAAGAAGATGTTGTTGGAACATTTCGAAGAAGAGGTATGTCATGAGAGTTGATATTGAACATGTTCGGAAATTACAAGAAGAGAAAATGAAAATTAATTCTGTGAACATCAAGGATATTGAGTGGTATGAGGATGGTGAGAAAGTTGATATCGATCCAAAGACCTTGGAAGATTTTAAATTCACAGGATTAAGTAATACAGATTTTATTACCTCCGAAGCGTATAAAGAAAAGAATGGATTAACCCCGAGAGTCTTGGATGATGGTATTTGATGGATAATCTAAAAACTGGATTCGGTATCAGAGTGATATAAGAATAGATACGTATACGAATTCAGGTTCTGAGGTTGTTATGAGGCTGGTACATACCCTAACAGGCCAATCTGTACACGGTAAAGGGAAATCGCCCTTTAAATTAAAAAAAGAATTAATGAAAGAACTTGAGAAAAAAATAACGTCCCCATAGTTCAGTTGAATAGAACGCAAGTTTCCTAAACTTGAGGTCGAAGGTTTGAGCCCTTCTGGGGATACCATATCATAAAAAAGGCTGACTTTATACGAGAAATGTGTGGGATGATGTAATAATAAATGTTCGGCGTAGAGTAATAAAGGATATAGTTATTCCTAAGAGTGATACTTTTAATATCCGTAAAGACTTAAAAGCCGGCAAATTGGTGACTTCAAAAAAGAAAAAATTTAAATAAGGAGGAACGTTCAGTTTTTTCTATGTTGTGTGAAAAAGGAGATTGCTTTTATGGTTGTAGATTGTAAATGTTTAATGCTCAGAGTTAACCTGCGACAGGGCAAATATATTAGTACCGGCAGCCAATTGCTCACAGTAGCACCTTTTACACTATTACACTATGGAGGCAATCTCCTTCAACACACAATAAACACATGGCAAAATGGCGGGTGTCGGTCATGGAGTAGCTCTCCCGGCGAGGGTTCGATTCCTTCATCAAAGTTGGTCGCCGACTCCGGTTCAACTCCGGGGGCCTGCCACTTCGCCATGTGTCAAACGAATGGGGGTGTGTATTATGACTTCAAATTATAAGACATTAGTTGTAGCAGGTGGTACTGTTATTGATGTAGAACCTTGGAGAAAGGCTCTTCATAAGATTGATGCGGGTAAAGCTTATGCCCTTGAGAATCGAGATGAAGTGGCTTATACCTCTAATGGGTTTGCTATATACATACCGTCCGTGATATGTATTCTTAACACATATTTCATGGGTAGACTGACTTTTGTAAATACCGTACCTCTTACCAGGCGTAATTTATGGATCCGGGACGAAGGTATGTGTGTTTATTGTGGTAGTGAGATTACGAGCGAGGAAATAACCTTCGACCATATGATTCCTCAGGGCCAGGGAGGTGAAGAGACCTGGACGAATATTGTGTGCTCCTGTAGTCCTTGTAATAATAGAAAAGATAACAGGACTCCTAAACAGGCTAATATGAAACTTCTTAAATACCCCACGGTACCAAGACTGAATAAGAAGGTAGTAGCAAAGGCTGTTCGAAAGCTTGGATTCGGAGAGCCTCTTAATGAGGAAAAATGGAGAGGTTATTGGGATGTAACCCTGATTAGTTAAATTAAAAGCCTGGTTAAACAGGCTTTTTTTATTTATATTAAGATTATGGAAGAAAAAAATTTGATATCTGTAAAAGAAATTGAAAAGGGTGAAAAGATCCCTTTTAGAAGAACGAAGATGCGTGTTCCTTATAAATCGGAAGGCTCAGAAGATTGGGATAAAGCTGAGATTGTAGAAATCATTTATGAGTAAAGATTGTAAATATCCAGAGAATCACACATGTCTAGGTCCATTATTCTTGGTCGAACACAAAAATAAGAAAATAGTTTATTGCTCTGAATCTATAAAGAACATTATCAAGATGGGATATGGTGTGAGTATTATTGAGAAAGTCCCTCGAAAGAGTCTTTTGAATGATGATAATGGGAAATACGATAGACTAGATTTTATTTTTAATTAAATTTGAATAATTTGCAGTGTGATTATATTTGGTAATGACTCTTCTTTTTAGAAATGTCTCTTTGGTTAATGGAGGCATTATATAATATTTGGAAGTCTTTGTCGCTTTAGATTTGTTAATAGTAATTCCTATAGTCTTTTCCATTCTTAAAAAATGCCTTTCCAAGTTTCCTCTTTTATTTCGTAGGCTGTGATCGCCACACTATTTTGTAGTCCGTAGACCAGAATAGCCTCATATTCCACATGAATAGGTATCACGATAGTTTCGCCCATTTTGAAAAAATGAGCATAAAATTCATCCTGTTTTGTGGCATCATGAGTAGTCCTGGCATGGAGGGCTCCTCTGGAAACCATTATAGCCCTATCTATGTCTAATCTATTCAGAGGATCCGGGACAGTTATAATTCCCGGACCTTTAATAATATACTTTTGATAAGGTGTTTCGAGATAGTCTGTTTTCTTCAGAAATACCTTATAAAATATTTTTGATTCCCGGTTCCTTAATTCAAGCTTAGTAGTTCTGTAATCAATGTAGAGGCACATTATATGGAATTCTTTAAACTTAGTGCCTTTATAAACAATTCGAATACTTTTCTGATATCATCATCGAAAGTATTTACATTAGTTTCTTTCCTAACAGTAAATACTGTGACATCCCACAATACAGGATGGCCGTCATTATCATGGAGGTCACCCGGATAGTACAAAAAGTTATCGGACTCTTTAATAGTTTTATGGAGATATTTTGCTGTTACAATGGAAGGTTTGGTGGTTTCAAATTCCTTGTATCTTGGAATTGTTTTTTCATGATCTACTTTTGTTTTATGGTGAATACCTATTTCCCATTCATCTCCGAAATTTTTAAGAATGGAGATAAATTTAGTACTTCTTGAGGGAATTCTTAGGATCTGTTTCAGCCAATTCATAGCTGGAACATTGTGATAGGTGAGCCCTATATAACCCTTGATTTGACCTTTCCCATTATCAACGACTTCCTGATCAAAAAAAGAATTATAGATATTAGGATAAGGTATTTCTTTACCCTCTTCTATTGAGCCTACGGAGATCTCTGGAAACATAATCCATTTGTTACTAGAAACGTAGCCTATAATTTGGTCAGTTGTTTTACGGGGATAATACTGACCGGCAAGTTTATTGACATGCCTGAAAATACGACATGCTGCATCTGACTCATCTTGGCTTAAATTTTTCATTGGTGTTCCTATTTGGGTAAAAGGTGACAACTATATGATTGAGTTATTTTTTATTTAAGAGTCTTAACACTTCAAGATACAGCCATATAAGGGTGACTATGATACCGAAGGCCCCATACCATTCCATGTATTTTGAAACTCTCTTTTCGGCCATGAGTTCTATATTATGGAAATCCAGAATGAGATTCATAGAGGCTATACCTATTATGACAAGGCTTATTAAAATACCTGGCCATCCACCTTCATGAAGGTAGGGTATATTTACCCCAAAAAAATTTAAGAGAATATCTGCTATATATATAAGGCAAACTCCTCCGGTGGCGGCAACTATTCCTCTGTAAAATTGATCGGTAACTTTTATAATTTTTAATCTATATATGATTAGCATGGTAAGTAATATACTCAAAGTTATCATCACAGCTTTTAATATTATACCAGAAGATTGCATTTCATAAATAGCCGATATTGACCCGAGTACGGCTCCTTCTAGGGCTGCGTAAATGGGGGCACAGAGAGGGGAATGCTTTGGATTAAAAATTATATAGACACCTAATCCGAACCCAAAAAGAGCACAAGGTATTAGAAAGGATGGTACTATCTTTACAAGAGTGTTGTTCCAAGCTATTACAGCAGTAACTATTAAAATTAAAGTCAGGATACCAGTTTTGTTTAGGGCTCCTTGAATAGTCATAATACCCGCAGTATCTGTAAGTACTGCTCTTACACTTTTTTTGAATATAGGATTATTTGTTTTCATTGTTTTCTCCTTTTGAGATTATTATACCATGTTATCTTTCATACCTTTAAAACACATGTATGTAGGAGGTCTTCCAATAACCTGTCCTTTTTTAATTCTCATTTTTTTAAGATTGTGTAGGGTTTCTATTTTTCTTCTAAAATTAGGAGCTGTCAGAGATCTTCCTAAGATAATTTCAAAGACATCTTGTAATTCAGCCCATGTGAAACATTTTGGTAATAAACTGAAGGCAATATTTGTGTAGTTAATCTTACCTATTAATCGTATTAATAAATCTTTTAGGATTTTATTATGATCAAAAGCTAATTTAGGGGGCTTTCTTAAGGGTACCCATTTGTAGTCCTCTGCATCATCTTTAGCTTCGATAATTTGATTTTTAAGGGCTGAGTATGGTAGTAAAGCGAAATAGACCACAGTGACCACCCTTGTGCGTGGGTCCCGGTCAGGATCTCCATAGGTTTTCAATTGTTCAATATAGATATTTTTTAAGTTTGTTTCTTCCCTAAGTTCCCGAGCAGCTGCTTCTTCCAAGGTCTCATTTTTAGAGGGCTCTAAGAAACCTCCAGGAATAGCCCATTCTCCTTTAAAAGGAGGATGTCTCCTTTTAATAACGAGCACTTCTAATTGATTATTTTTAATAGTACAGATGCACATATCAACCGTTATTGATGGTTTTTTATAGGCATCAGAATTATAATTAGATAGATCTTCTTTCAGGTCTACTCCTTCGGCACTTTCAACCATAGCTTTATGACCTCATCACAGAATTTAAATACAAGGGGTAAAAAGTAGAGTGAATTATCTGTAGTTTTTATAAATTTTATATAAGTAGTTTCAAAATATTTTCCATATGTATAGGAATCATCTATATGAATATCAATATTATTTCTAGCACAATACTCACCTTTTGATTTATTCCATAGGGGTTCATCCATCCAGGGATTTTCATCATCATCTTGTGTGATAATAGTACCTATACTTTTATGATAGGTTGTTATAGAAAAAAGATGGGTGTATGCTATGTTATATTCTGCAAGAATTCTTCTAAGTTCAGGGGTGTCTTCCTGTCCAGTGATTATGTGAACTTCCCATCTTTTCTTAACACAATCATGACTAAGACTAGAAAAGATTTTTGGTTCAGCATCAATAACACCATGGATGTCTAATCCTATTTTCATAGGTCCTCCTGGTCATATCCGCGCATTTTTTTCTCAGAATCTATTATATTAGTCATTATGACTTCTATCTGTTCTTTAGATGTTGTTTCATCAATGGTGTCTATTAATGTCATAATATATTCAGCTTCTATAAGTTGCTTTTTAATTCTGTCTTTATGTAGAGGATCATTAATTTCTTTGATCCGTTCTTGAACTATATTTTTATTATCATTGAACATTTTATATAAGAATTTCTTAAAAAATTCTTGCTCTTCTTTGTCGGTCATAGGATCTTCTACACCTCTTTTTGCTATTTCAAAGTAGAGTGCCCTATGTACAGGGGAACATTGACCAGCTCCTATCACATTTATAAGATTATGGAGATAATTCAATCTTTTCATTATGATAGTTGTTACATTTTTTCTATACATCAGAGATCTAATTAATAATATAAGAATAGCTGTATAACAAACGGCCTGAAAGATCTCATGGTAAATTTTAAAATTCACTATTCAGGCCTCTTTTCACATTTAGGACAATAGGGCACTTGTTCAGTTCTAACTCTTCCAGAACCTGCTAGCTCCGTTGTGAAACGACTATCATAAACGGTATGGTTGATTTCTGTGGCCTTTATTTCTGAGCCACATTTGTTACAAACAAAGCCCTCTGAGGTAGATTTATAGATAACATCATTATCCTTTTTTCTGTCATATTTTGTAAGACATTTAGGGCATACGGCTCTTTCTACTTTAATAGAGTCTCCTCCTACAACTGCAAAGGTCAGTTCAAGATCACAGCATTTCATTTTATCAGTATCTCCTGAGGTATGTTATTAGGTATCTCATTTATTTATAAGACATACTGGAGGCATCTCCATTTTATGCCTATTAGCTTCATGTCTACATAAATAGATATAAAGAATCTTTTTTTTATTTTCAGACAAATACACAGAATTTTCTTTAAAATCAATATAATCCTTCCATGTTTCTATTCCCCATTCATCACAGATATCCATAGCCCATTCAAGATAATTATAAGGGGCTCCTATCTGATCTTCGTCTGTACGACCATCTTCCCATAAGCCATCGTTAGGTGCTGTTTCTTGAATAGATGAAAGTATTTCCAGATGACGGGCTACAGTATATACCTCAGTCTTTTTTAGATCACCTATAGGACTTATATCCACACCTCCGTCACCATATTTCGTGAAGAATCCTATACCATAATCCTCTATTTTGTTACCTGTCCCCGCTACTATATAATCAAGACTCCCGGAGAAGGCATATAAGGCCATCATGCGTAACCTAGACCTTGTATTAACTAGTGCTATTTCTTTAGAAGCCTCTTCAGGTAAACTTTTTTTAAAAATTTCAAATGTATCTGTTAAATTTATAAGATTACTAGAGACATTAGAATATTTACTTTTTAACCATTGAATATGTTCAATAGAAAGGTCTTTACTATAAGTTTGACCTATAGGCATATTAAGACACATAACAGGGTAGCCCGTTTTTGCACAGAGAGTAGACACAACAGCAGAGTCAATACCTCCAGAGACCCCCACAACAAAACCTTTCTTGTTGGTTTCTATTATTTTGTTTTTTAACCATAATACTATATGATTAATAACATTTCCTATATCTAATTCCATTCCTTTTATAATCTCCTTCGTTGAAAAACGCTTTCCACACTTCACACACTCTCTACGACGGTGAGTAAAACTGCCGTTCCTTCTTTGCCTCGAATCCACGACATTCGTCGGAGATCTACACCATGGACAATCCATTTGTACCACCTATCCTATAAGATTATTAAGTTCTGCACGAACTTGTCCTTTATTTGACTTCCTGTTATTATCGTTAACTTCAAGGAAATTTTGATTTATAATGTTTGGCCATATTTCAGTACGCTTGAGCATTCTGACGACTGATTTCAAATATACTTTGTTCAGGGACAGTCTAACATCTTCCTGAATTGATTTAAAATGGGACACGGTACTGATGAATAGATAGTTTGGATGCCGGATTTCATACAGACCATTTCCTACAGAGGCCAATGAAAATTCAATGTTCTTACCGGTATATGTCCGGTCACATATAATGGCTTCTCCTTTTTCTCTGACGAGCCAGCCCTTTTCTTTTGATATACGCTTTTTTATTGTATTTTTATTCATTTGTTATAACTCCTTATCGTGAAAATTTTCTGATTTCTATTATATGGCATGGTCTTACTATCTCAAAGATTTCTAAGTTCATTATTTTATCCTGGTTTAAGACCTCAACAAATTCCTCTAATAAAGACATTGAATTGGAATCAAAATTTTCTCCAACTTTTTTTTCGAAAATGGTCTGAAAGAGAGTGTGCTTTTTTCGGTTAATTTTTATAGGCATTTCTGTGGAAGAGACCTTTTTTGAAATTCCGTATTTTCCTTTAGATTTAAGTCCCATGATCTTGGTGAACTTTCTTCGAAACCCATAATAACCGGAATCGGACATTGTAATGGCGCCCGAATTTATCATAGAGCTGTGTGTAGTGAGAGGATCTTTTAAAAGAGCTTCTGCCACGACTTTGTATTGATCCATAATAGTACCATTAGGATACATTTCCGCAATTAATTCATCTAATGTAACATTCCTTCCACCTTTCAAAGTGACCAGGCCGTCTGCAGCGAGAGTGATGATAGAGGAGTCATCTGTAGCAGTGGCTTTTACTTTTTTAGGTAACACTCTTCCATAACCCGGCTCACCTTTGATGAATTTTTTTCTGGCCATAAAAGCCCAATTTGATATATTTACTTTACATTCTTTCTTAAAATCCGAAGAAGATATATCCGGATTTTTTTTGATGATTGGATCAATTTTAGAGTAGTCATATCTAAACATAGTAAATCTCCTTTATTCATTAGTCTTTATTTTATCACATGTCAACATCTGTTAAATTAACTTCTTCTCCACAGGCACATTTTACTTTTATGATAACTCCCATGTTTTTGGGTGTAAACGTGTATGCCAATCTACCTCCTAGCGCTCCTTGTTTGAGGGGACCTTTATAAGGGCATGTTTTATCATGCTTCTTTATCCATTTCTTATATTTTTTATATTCCTCTTCATTAATTTCAAATCTTATCATAATACACCTATCGGGTATAATCATTTTTTATGGTGATAACAGCGATAATACCAGTTATTAATACGGTTATGAAATAGGTTATGAGAACAGCCTTCGTTGTAGGTTCAACTTTGATATAACTGAAATCAGCAAATTGTTTCCTGACGAAATGTTTTTCTACTTCATCAGCCATCATATCAACAATCTTTACCATATCAAATTCCATCTCTCTGGCTTTTCGGCCTACCCTGACCATGACATCTTTATTGTCAGTCCATGAGAATACCTGTGCCCATTTAGTCTCATCCTTTTTCCTCCCTATACAGAGAATGAATTCATTCTTATTCCCTCGTTTCCAATGCTGCTTCTGTAATAGAGCTGCCCGGACTGGTTGATTATGAAAGACCAGGATCATCATATGGACCTGTTTTTTACTTCCTAAATGAGCATTAAACCATTGTAACCTGTTTGAGGCTTTTATATCTGATACACCTATTATAGGATTGTAATTAAAGATATTTTTGGCAGAAGGATAGCTGTAGAGATCATACTGCCTGATTACTGCTGTATCCACATCATCATAATTCAGGATAGATTTTGAACATTGGATCCTGTTTTCATAGGTATAGGATTTACAGATAGGGACCGTATGGTCGAATATTTGATCATAGTTGGTAACATACGCATCCCCATCAACGGTATGATAATCTCGATGTTCATCTCTAAATTCTCTATTACCCCACATTGTTGCAGTTTGTTCAAAACTTCTACTATCATAACTGTAACATTTACCCATGTTATCGTAAATTTCCCAATAGGCGGGATGATCCTCACAATAAGAACAATCTTCCCATCTTACACAATTTCCAGAAGTGTCCTCTTCCGCACAGCACTGTTTTTCGATCCATTCATTCCACCGTTCGTAATATATAGCCTTGGTACCGTAGCTATTCCAGAACTCAGTATCATGGGTCTGTGTTGCTACAGAAACGAATTTTGAAATTATGATAGCTATAACCGGTATCACGAATAATAGAGCTCTTTCTAGAAATGTGAGTTCTCTAGGAAATTTAATAGAAAGAACAATTACCGCAATTACAGGGATAAATAGACAAAGATAAATCATAGATTATTCCTTTTCGTCGAACAGCTCAATGTCGTTGTCTTCTCCTGTTTCAAAGACCTCTTTAGTCTTTTTTGAAGTAATAATAACGGCTTTAAAAGGCTCTCTTTTACCAACGAACATAGACGATGGCCATAGTTGGAGAATGTCATCATGTGATTGTTTTATACTTCGTAAAACTATCTGGCATTCCAGAAATTCAGCCTGATTGGATTCGATAGCATCACTCAGATCTTTATACATTTCCACACTGTAATCAGGATTATGTTCTTTTATCCATTTGAACATAGGAGCCCCAGCAGCTTCGCCTTGATAGCGTTCTCCGAAAATGCCATTGAATGCCTCTTTAAAATCATAGGCATATTTCTCAAGTATGCCAGCCTTCTGTTTTACCACTTTCCAGGTTTTATCCTTGATAGCTTTATTGATATCCAGTTGAGCACTGTATTTGTTCCGGAGTTGCTTTTCTTCATTGCTGTATCCGACACCTTTTATAGTGACGAATAAACCTAAAATAATTATAACCCCTACAACTGTTAGCCATATGGCGGCTCTCTTACTCATTAAAACCTCCTCATTTCATTGTTACAGAATAAAGTCTTTTTTGATCGACAAATAATACTAGTAGTTCTTCATGGTAAAGTCTCATAGAGACATCAAATGGGCAATTAGTAATCTCCTTTCGTTTGTTATTATCCACAAACATGGCCAATTTCTCATCGTCAAGAGTTATACATATTTTATTGGGTAGGACAATAAAATTAGCTGTATGTAAATCAACGACTTCTTCTTCACGTATGGTATATTTAGAGTGGTCATCATTGAAACAGAGAATGTATCTCATATATTTATTTTGATTTTCAGTAATTACAACACAGATGCCTTTTTCGTATCGGGCATTAAGGATTCTTTGGCCATCCAGTTCTTTAATATAAGAATTGATACACATACCCTTATCAAAAGGAATTGCCAGATGAATCTTAGTAAAATCATCCTGGACTACGACGCCCTTATACATCTTATAGGAACTGCTGATATTACAGACAGCATCTGTTACATGGACGAGTTTCCCCAGGCGTTCAAAAGTATTTTGGACAAGTTCACCGGCATTTGTGGTATAGGCAATATTATTGTAGCCCATCATGGCTTCGGCTTGAATAGCGCTGACTACATCTCCTTTTAAGTTATAGAAAGTGGCTTCGTTACAAATGTGTTGTGCTATAAAGGGTTGTTCATTAAAGACCTCACACATGCCTATAAGGGCTGATTTGAGAGCAGGGAATACCATCTTACTCTGATTATCGAAAAGGCCCTCAGAGGTCAGGATATAACGTCTGTTGTTTATATAAAACATACTCTTGATACTTTTATTCATTTTCAGGAGTTCTTTTACAATAAAATCACCTTTGCTGCCAATCAGTTTTACTACTGCTCCCCCGACAACACTGTCTGCGAATGGTGGTATAGACCTCTCATTATTTACAAAAACAGCTTTATACCAGTCGAGATGTCTTTTTGGTATTAAAGAGAAATCCTGACAGGCCGGTGGAAGTGTTACTTTAGGGTCGAATACGGACACTCCCAGGTCCATTCTTTTTATCCATTCTTTAGGTTTGAAGTCTGAATGCCTTCCTTTATAGGGATGTATCCCGGTGTACATCTGAAAAGTGACTACAGCCCAGGAGAACCAATCTGAAAACTCTGAGAACACACCTGGTTTAGTGGTCCTGTCTCTCACTGAATCCATGAGAGCATCGGCTTTAAAGCTCGGTGTTTTCCATGAGTCGGAATCTATATAGAATACCGTAGATATCAATTTATCTAAAAGGAAATTCATTTCATTATAATCGACAACCAAAAAATGTTTAGAGTGGATATATTGTAGAGTCTTCTGCATATTGGTGACTAGATCTACGATGTCCGTAGGACTGACACTCTTATCATTTCTGAAGGTTTTAGTAAATATCTGACAGAGAAATTCAATGTCTTTGACATACCTCATAGTGAATCCGACAGGTTTGGTTGTTTTAGTATCATATAATGGGGAAATAGGGGCGATAATGTTATCGTGTTTCAGGAGACCTAATTCTTGTATCTTAGCAACAGGGATCATTTTTTTAGGATCGTGATATATTTTGTAAGCAGTGTCTCCTTTACAGAAGACGGTCGCCTGTCCTCCAGCTGCTTTATAATCTTTCTCAGTCAGAGTAATTGTATTTTTTTTGTCAGTAACATTATAGGAATTTTTGATGTTCATTTTTTTAATCCATTACTATGGTTGCAGTGGCTATATCATCATAATGTGTCCACTGTTTTTTCTGTGCTGAGCGCTTAAAAAATGTCATTCTTTTTTTGACAAATTCTCCTGTTTTTGATTTAAATATAGAAACTTCCGGCACAATATCTAAAAAATCAATAGGTGTCTTATTTTCATCTCTATAAGAGAGGATGCCATCTGTAGCTATTGTTATAGATATAAAATCTTCGCGTGGTTGTACAGATGTAAAAGGTAAATGAAAGAGGCGTTCTAGCTGATGAGTTAAAGTAAATTCGGTGTCACCTATATCTCTTTGACTATATAAATAAGTTATTTTTTTTGGTTCCGCTATTCCTTTTTCTCTCAATAAAAAATTCTCATATTGTTCTTTATTGGTACAGAGATAAAAAGGAGCATTTGCAGAATAATCAATTTTTGTGGCCGTATTTATGATATACTCTTTAGTGACATTTTTAGATTTGGGTAGTTTGTATCTTTCTATTATTACCCCATCTCCCCACATAAACGTATACACTTTATCTTTAATAGCCACTATTATAAGTAATGTGGCCTGTAATGCTGATGGTGTGATTGGATAAAGTTTTCTGAGATCATCAGCTCTTTTAAGAATACTATTTCCCAGTATAGATGATAAAGTATTTATTGTGCAGTCTTTAAACAGGCCAGAATGATAATGTAAAGTCAGATAGTATCGAGCTACATGGCATAGAATTTGAGCTCCTATTTCAGAATGTTCTGCAGTGGAGCACCCATCAGCGACAATACCATATTCCATATCTTCAAAAGTTCCATGCAGGGCATAGTCCTGACACACCTGATGTGAATTACCTATTTCAAAATAAGAATCTATCATAATGTTCCTATTACTAAAACAATAAAGATTAATACAATAACCCATAGGGTTATATGAGGAGAGATTAATGAGGAAAATGGAATACCATTCTCCTCAGCCCATTCTACTATTTTTTCTGCTTGTTCAGGTGTTATCATAGTGCTTCAAAAAGGCGAAATAAATGCCATATTATTTTTTTATTGACATATCAAGACTTAAATCTCTGGCAGCTTTCATGCCCATTAAATCCATGAAAGTTTGAGCACCATTATAACCTTTTCCACCGGCTCCTTCTCCAATAATTGTGCTCGGTACCCATTGACCTTGGTATGCAGCAGCAGCGGATGCCCATGCTTTTTGAGCTTCGAGCCATTTATCAAGTTTTTGAGCCAGAGCACCATCGGCATTCATAACCAATCGTTTTCTTTCAGCCTCACCTTGACCTAAAAGAATTTCTTCTTGTTTTGTGTATTCAGCAGCTTCTTTGTCTAGTCTAGCAACATCTCTTCTTTGTTCAGCTTTAGTAACTTCTGTTGCTTTAATTTTTTCCTGTGCCCATTTAGCTTTAGCCGCTTCCGCTTGACCATTCTTCTCAGCAGTAATTGCATTCTGTTCAGCTTTTTTCGCATTAGCAATAGCTGTTTGAACGTCCATAATAGCACCCTGCTGAGACTTAATCTGTGTTTCGACTGTTGAGTCATAAACTACAGAATTAATGCTTAAATTATAGGTTTTAATTCCAAAGGTCTGGAAAGGAGACTTCTCTTGTCGGGCAAAACCTCCAGGGGCATTAGTGTCTAAAACTCTCTTTACAACAGTAATCGTTTTTTCAACTCCTGTTAATTTATCAATTCCTTTTATTTCCTCTGATATCGTCTTATAGATACCAAATTTGGCCTGGTCCTCAATAAAAGAAATCAAATCATTTCGGGTTTCAGCATAGCTCTGTTTTGAAGACATAAGAGGTCCTGTCATGTATACAGATTTTTCTAAAACTGGACGAATTAATTCTTGTTCAACAGCTTTCATAGAACCAAATTTTGAATGCAGTCTAGTCAGGGAAGTATCATTAAGGGGTAATTCCCAACGGTAAGAGCCAGAAATTTTAGCATGGCCACCATCATTAAATCTTATTTTAATACTTTGATCAGCATTACCTCCTTGATCTTCCTGCTGAGAAAACCAATATTGAGAAGATTTGATATAAGGAGTTACTTTTCCCCATTTCTGAAACTTTAATCCCGCCATTGTATACCAGTGGAGATCACCATCTACTGGATCCTGTATTACAACTATTTGATCAGCGTTAACATTCTGGAATATCTTTCCTGAAAAAATAATAATACCGAGTACTAATAATATTGTCAGTACAATAGAAGCCAACTTCATTATACTCATGCCTTTTTTATTATTGTTAAGATTCATTAAATACCTTCTTTCTTGTTAGGGTTTATTATGTTTAATTTTTGTGCTCTCTTTTTTACAGCTTCCACTGTATCCAAAGCTTTCTTTAATTTTTCTTTAGCCTCCCTCTCTTCATTTTCTGCATAGGATTCTGCTGTAGTAATAAAACGCAGAGTTTCTTTACTATGAAAATCAACTAAATCCAATGCTTTTTTTGCATCCATAACCTCAATTTTTTTAACTGCTTTTTTCGCAGAGGATCTTCTGAAAAAAGGAAAGACAGGTTTATTTACGCATATTGGATAAACAAATTGTTGAATTAGTATCAGAGTTATTGCTAAAATGATTAAAGGTTGAATGAGTCCCCAGATAGCCATGTTATGCGCCTCCTCCGGAATCTGAGTTTTCAAAATGATTTTTTAGGTTTTTATAAATTTCTGGAACAGCCATATTCTTGTCTACCAGAAATTTGACCAGTATTTCCCTGGTCTTATCGTTTCCTGATTCAAAAACTTGTATAAAGGCTCGTGATATGCCTGCAATAATAAAATTCCGAAAAATTATAAATAACGTTATAATTCCTCCCCATGCCACAATGCAGGTAACGATTCCTATAACTGTTTTGTTTATTTCAGCTATTACGGGGTCCATTAAAAACTTCCTCCTTTTTAAATGTTTTTATGAGAAACAGACAGATAGCAAAAAAGTATCTGTCTGTCCCATTATTTTTTTAGAATGTAAAATTGCTTATCGGTTGAGATGCCTGACCGGTACCGAGAGCTTGTGAGGAAGAGGAAATACTCTGACTCACAAATTGGGCCAACTTTGCCAGTTTACCTTTTGTAACATCTCCAACAGACACATACTGATCTATTGCGGCTTCAATACGAAATTTTTCGAGTTCAGCTTTAAAACTAGGATCGGTGTCATTAATTCCGATAAGAATTATCTGGATAGATTCCAGGCATTCTTCCCTTCTGATTTTCTCTATCTTCTCTTTTATATGACTCGGGCGTATGATTCTAGAAGCATTATCTTCACCGTCAGTTATGATGAATATAACAGCATTTGCATTTGAAATATGTTCATTGTCATACAAACCTTTCACATAACTGTAAGTGGTGTCTATAGCTTCATCAGTGGCCTCAAAAAGAGGTGTAGAACCACTGGGATGGATAGTTCCTTTGAATTGTGCTGTGTCAATAGAGCTGAGTAATGTAAAACCGTGTAATTCTTCAATGTTAGAGCCACTATTCCAGCCAGCACTGAATGCCGTTGAACGGGCAAGTAGGTTCAAAGCTCGTGGGGAGCTTTTACAGGACTCCAAACTGACCTGGACCATTTCTTCCAATTGATCTTTGAAAGGGGCTACAGAACTCGTTTTATCAACGACAATACTGACAACCGTGTATTCCGAGGCACCAAGTTTGCTAACGGAGATACTGGTGTATCCGTATCCTCCGAGAGATTGTCCGACATTATCGGCATCAAATCCTAATATTTTTGAAGACATAATTATCTTATTCCTTTTAGTTAAAGTGCTTAGAAAAAGCTGGTAGTAGTGGCTACCTGCATACCTTTGGTCGTGAATTCATTGATGAAATCATTACCCATTTGCTCACAACCAAAAACGGAAGAAGTGGCATCTTTTAACAGGACAAATTTCTTGACCTGGTCTACACTGAATTTCTCAAAAACGTCCCGCATTGTATTTGCAAAACAGTGGGAAAGAGCTTCACCGGCACCGAGAATGATGTCGTATTCCTTCAGTAGATTAATAAGATCTGTGTTTAACCGGGTTCTCCTGTCTTTCGGATCTTCTACATCTGCTCGAACAGCTGAATAATGTTCTGTGAAAGGATTGGAGCCTTTGGTGGTTATGGCAGCAATGGTGTGGTATCTTTCTTCCCATTTACTGACTGCTTCACGGAAAAAAGGATCCAAACACTGACCGGGAGTACCTATGATACAATGTTCAGGCCATATCATTAAATCGTAACGGCCATTTTCCTTCAGTTTCTGGACATAGTTCAGGAACTTATTCTGCCAAGCCGGATTATAGGCACGGAACTCACCGTTCTCTACCAGATCAGCTGTTAAGGATGTCGGTACAGTGTTTCCTGATTTTAGAAAAATAGGGACTGGACGTTTATTGTTTTTGTCCACCCACATAATTGCATGCGCTATATGCAGTCTGAAATGGGAATCCATTGTGATCTGGATATTGGAAATATCCCCGGGATATTTTTCAATCATCGCAGCCAATCTTTTCATATCTTCATCGGCCCCGCCAACAGCTAATGCTCCTTTGTTCTGGTCACAAAAATCAACCTGTGGGTCGATGACTAGCAAACATACGCGATTGCTCATACCATAACTCCTTTTCTTTTTGAGTAAATATTGTTAATTTCTACACATTTTTTACTTAATTTCTTAAGCACCTGCATATAATAACTTTCATCTTTATCAACGAAGGGCTCTGGTTCCTTTTCTCTGTTAAGTTTAAAAATACAAAAAATTAGACCCGCTATAAATATGAAGAGGACAAAATATTTCATTATATCCTCAACAATTGTTTACAAAGGTCGACAGTTTCAGCATCCCCGGTATTTTTTCTTGGATCATCTGACAATTTAACTGTCGGTATCCATGAACTTTCAACCTTAACATAGATAAGCTTAATGACTATGTTTAAAGGTTTCAATCCTGTATCGTTAGAAAACCAAGTGCCTATACCATAAGAGTCCTTAATTCTACCTTTACAGGTCTTATGAATTGATGCAACAAGAGAGATACTCTTTATGTTATCTGAAAAGACACCTAATTTGGATAAGGGGTCGATTCTCAATTTTTTATAATGCTCTATAATTTTATTTGCGAAATCTACAGGATTACCACTATCCTGACGAACACCATCAAATAGCCGGGCATATTTTGAATTAAAGGACCTGAGAAAAACATCAGTTGTAAATGTGTCGGGAAGAGCTATACCCAGATTTCCTTCATAAACATTAATCCATCTTTCCATACCTATCTCATTTGCCATACGGAAACCGAATAAAGCGGCGTGGAACATATACCATTCATGGGCCTGGGTGCCTGTGGGAATGATATCATACTGCATAGCTAATTCAACATTACTGGACCCTATAAGAAAACCCCCACCATATTTTATGAGATCTCCTACAACTTCATCTTGATTTTCGAAAGACTCTCTTCTACGGGTACCAAAATCAGCAGCTGTGATCCCCATGGCTTTAAAGGCTGAAGCTTTATTTATATTATTTTCTTTACGCTTCTGTCGATTAAATTTCCCATCTTTACCTGTCATTTCAAAATAGAGCTGGCTGATGGTGGCCATAAGAGGAGGTTCCCAGAGAATTGTTCTATACCAATAACCCTGAATTTTCACAGACAATCTATGACCCTCCTGCGATATAAGCACTTCTTTTGGATTATATTGGTAACCTTTGAGAAAATCTATATAAAAAGGGCTGAAATAATAACACCTCTTCCGGAAGAAGTCTCTTCCGTCTCTTGATAATGAAAGTCCCCGGAAGGTTTCAACTATTCTTTTTAATTCTTTTCCGAAACCTTCTGGAAATTCACGATCGTCACGGTTTATTAACTCATATATAACTTCAAATTTTGGGTAAGTGAGACAGACAGCGTTTTGCATACTAAATTTGTAGAGGTCATTATCTGATAAACTTAGGACATACCCATTGTTCATTTTTTTTCCTATTTTTGATCTGATCTGATTTTATCTATTTTCTGCTTCTTATAATGATACAAGATTTTACGAAAATTATAAAGCAAAAAATAATTTTCTTTTTTATTAATTTAATAATAAATATATAATAATTTTAAATAGGTGTCAACGACTTTTTATTAAAAAGATAAAAAAGATAATAATTTTCTAATAACTTTAATATTATGGAAAGATAATGTATCATATATTAGGGAGGGAAATATGACAACAGAAAGACATGTTAAGGAAATATTTTCAATAGTACTTGGTGTAGATGAATCAAGAATTGTACCCCATGCCGAGATTGTTAATGATCTAGGAGCGGATTCTCTGGATAAGAACGAATTGATTATGGCTTTTGAAGATGAGTTTGATCTTGAGATTCCAGATGATGCATCGGAGAAATTCAAATGTGTAAGGGATGTGATAGAATACATTGATTCGAAGGTGTAATGGAGTTTTCATTTAAACATTTCATAATGATGTTATTTATATCTAACTGGAATGTTTAATCCCTGAGCATATGGTCTGACAGTCATTTTAAAAGAGCAACTAAATTAACCCATTCTGTTTCTATTATCTGTTGGGACACAATTTTTAAATTACTCTGTTTGGCTAAATCAGACACCATTTCAATATTAAAACATCTTAAATGTTCTAGAGGTAAGCCTAATATTTTTTCTTCATTTTTTTTAGGATAAGGACTTATAAAAGGAACCGTTATTATAATACCTTGAAAATTTTCAGTAACTGTTTGTAAAGCCTTTTTAACTACTTCTATGGGTTCCAGGACATGTTCTAAAATTTCACCCATATGGACTATATCATATTTCTCTTCAAGAGCTATATCTTCAAACAAGCCCTGAATAAATGTGGTTCTGCCTTTATAATGCTCATCACCGTATTGTTGTGCCCATTTTATACCATTTTTCCGAGGATCTACACCTGTAACATTATTGACTAAATCTCTTTCTAAGGCAAAAAAGCAGAAACTGCCATCAGCACAACCTATATCTAATAGATTACCTCCTGACAAAAGTGAGAGAGCTGCTTGTTGTCTTCTGTCTGGACACCCTTTTCCTAATATCTGTGGTTCTCCTAAACTCCTGTGTTCACTTTCATAGTAAGAGCGATAAAGGTCAATATTTTTAGTGTGCTCAATGGATTTTTCAAGAGCTGCTTCTATATCTGTATAGTTATGTTCTCTAGCTAATTGAAGAGCTTCTTCAATTTTTCCAGCTCCAGATTTGTATATAATAGCATCCATAATTTCTTCTGTGCCGTATATGTATTTCTTGTTCATTTGTTAATACCTTCTTACAGTGATTGATTTGAATGTTTACTCTCCGGGCATCTGGTCTGAGTGCTGATCACCACATATGGGACATACCGGTCCCCAATGTCGTGGTGGTGACCAAAAGAAAACATACCCACATTTTTGACATTTATAATTCATCATTCATCCTTTCTTGTTAAAACTGTATCATCATTATTCTTCTTCATCTATAAGATCAAGGGCGTTTTGCATAGCACTGTCTAATTCAGTCTTTTTCAAAAATGCTTCGAATTCATCTCGGACTGCCTGTCTTTTATTCTGAAAACGGACTAAAGCATCAGGGCCTAAATAGTTCTCAATGGCTTCTCTGACCATTTGTCTGGCAGCATCGGGCATTGTAACAATAGCATTAGCTTCACATTTCCTCTCCCCTATAGTCTTGAGATACTCCTGGACATACGCCATTTTATAATTCTTATGTTTTGGAGAAGCCAGGTTCTTTTTGGATCCGGTTATTAAATTATCAATCCAGGTGAGATTGTTTTCTTCTATAAATTCATAGGTAAGGCCAAAACGTTCAATTATCAAATTTTCGGGATCGTAACCGGGAAGACCATCCTCCCATTCAATATTTTTTAAATCATAAAGATTTTTCCTGATAAATTCAGCTATGCGTAATCCGTCCGGATCGTGATCGCCGGCGTATAAAAGGACACATTTAAGTCCTCTGTCTTCTGCTTCTGAGAATCTTCTAGCATATTCGGCTCTTTGAAGCATTGAGGACCAGCCTTTTGAATTAGATATACATAAGTGATACTGCTCACATATTGGTTGAAAAAGAGTTACTAGGTCAATCTTCTCTACGACCATTTGAATATAATATTCTTCTCCATCCCACCAATCTGGTGTGTAGTGTTCCGGAGCTGTTCTTGCTGCTTCTAACCATCGACCGAAATCATTTATAATGCTGTTCTCATTAGGTCTCTCAACATTCTCAAATTTTCGAGAACTTTCTTCAGCTACAAAATCAATAGGAAGATAACCATCTCTACGACATTTGTTGATGAGATTATTTACCTTATCAAACTCATCCTTATTGATTAATCGTTTCTGCTCCATTATATAAGCCCAGCCTCGGGCAGAGACCTTGAAACCTATTTCCTCAGAAAGTCCTTGTAAATAATCAGCAAATTCCTGTAGATCCTCAGGGGTGAATTTTTTATTTAAATCCATTCCGGTATTGTCCTTGGTAAGTATTCTATATCACGTAAATTATCAATATCTTTTGCCATTACTAAAGATCCATGACCTTTTAAATTCAACTTTATAAAAGTGTGTTCTTGTTCAGGATGGATGCTAATTATCTCATAAAACTCTTCAATTGCACCACATGGAATCACTTCTTTTGTAAATAAGGTCTCCTGAATGTACACATGAGAATGTATCATGTATTTCATGTTATGGTAATAATGATACAGAAGTATTTGAATGGGTGTGTCTACAGAGGGCTTATTCTCACTCTGATAAGCCACAAAGGGTTTATCTTTTTGAAAAGCTAATGCTACTGGTACAAAATTACCGGGTTCTATATATCGTTTATCAATGTTTCTTCGAGAGACAAAAATTTGATGCCCATCTTTAAATGACTCATCTTTAAATGAAGGAAAACCTCTTTCACAACGAAATGAAGCATTCCCCAATAATCGGGATGTGTCGGTTCCATGGATATGTTTATGGAATACATCGGCATATTTACGAATAAGAGAATAGAATTCATCCGATACGTCAGGTTCTGTTTTAAAGTCTTCCCAGTCACAGTACTTGCTTTTGACTCTGGTATATCGGAGCAACTTCTGTATCCTCTCTATTAAAGTTATAGCTACCCGGGATATATTGGATGTTTTACAATAACCATTCCCTAAAGGATCATACACACCTGCACATATTGTCCGTTCTGAATTATCCTCTTGAGTAAATTCTACGAATAGATTAGCTTTGACCTGGAGTGCTCGAGCTACCAGTTCCATGAAGCCATATTTATTTTCAAGATTATTTTTTGACGTAATAAGGATACAATGAGGAGACACTATTTTAATTGTCTGAACTAATTTAGGCCTATTATTTGAAATATCAGGCATCCAAAATATAACATCATAAGAATAGTAGGTTTTTGTTTTAGTCAATATACAATGTAATTCCTCATATTTACCCCCATTCAGTAGAATTCCATTAGGATTGATACTACTTAAATGAGAAAATAGCTTTTCTATATAACCTGATTTTTTAGGGTTATCTCCGAAATGCCCACCGACAATTAAATATTTGAACATTATATCCTCTCATCCAGTTTTAATATCTTCGCTGCATTATTAAAATATATATCCTTAATTATTTTCTCTCTATGAGAATAACCTTCAGTAGCCTCTTCTACGAAATATATTGAGTGCTCATGGGTTTGTACGGGATAATCTGTTCCGAATAAGAGCTTATCTATACCCCATTTATATTGGGTAAGAGTCCGAATTTCTTGAATACATACCGGTATTTCTTCTTCATCATATTTTGAATCTATAAGGCCACTCATGTCTGTGTATACATTGGGAACTTCTTTTACAACGCGAAGAATATCATGGAAAAAAGGTTTACTCATGTGGCTGAATATCATAGTTATATCTTCATTATCTTTTGCCACAGATTCGAGAGTCATAGCATTATATGGAGTAGCAATTGTGTCCTGTCCATATTTTCTTCTGGTAGCATAGGAGTGTCCGGCGTGAAACATCACCGGTAATTTAAAGTCACGAGCTAATTGTAGTATTGTTTTGAATTTATTGCTTTTTATGTCAATATTTTGATAACAGGTGTATATTTTAATACCCTTTATTAATTGCCTCTCAGCTAGTTCTTTCAGTTCATTATACCCTTGAAAAAAGTAGTGCTCAAAATCCAGGCTTCCGAACATGAGAAATTCAGGACCTTTAGGGCAGTTATTCAAATTTATGTTTCTTATCCAGTCATAAAGTCTGAAATTTGAGATCCCCGATTCTTTATGAGGAAAATAGGTTGCCAATAATACAACCTTATCTATATTATAAATTCGTGCTTTTTCAGTAATAGATTTCACTGTGGCATTTGAATCGACGGTGCCTTGAATATTCCTATTTGATGTGTGGCAATGTATATCAATTTTTTTCATAATATGTTCTCTAGGAAATCAGCTATTTCTACAGCTATGGATACTTTTCCATTTGCAGTCACATGTCCTATATTTGTAACTAAATAAGCCCTGTGTATTCTTAATTTGGCCATTTCTTCTTTATCATTGGCCACAATCATATGAGATCCAGTACTCTTTAAAAAATCTCGGGCATTAGGCAGTATATCCTTACAACCTACAGTGAACTTAAATCCAATGAGTATTGTTTTGGGGTCCCATTCATGTATATGTCGAATAATTTTAGGTGTCTTTTTAATAGTGCTACGTAAATGCTCTATAAAAGCCTCAGGGCTACTGGAACTAAGTTTCATAGCTTTATTAAGGTCAAATGTGAAATCCGATACGGCAGCAGCATGTACAACAGCATCAATATTGAAACCGGTTAATAATTTTTTCATTGTTTCAAACAGATCGTATGAAGTAACGATTTCATGGCAACATAAAAGATTCCTTGAAGTATCCCAACCTTCGAGAGTATCATAATTAATAGGTATGCATGCTCTTTTTGCATGCACATAGGACACACTCGCCCCTCGTTCAAGAAGTTCTTCAGCTATTTTGGCTCCCAGAGCTCCTGAAGATATGTTTGTAATTACTCGAACATCATCGATATATTCCCGGGTACCTCCGGAAGTGACCATTATTCTTTTTCTTACAAGATCCCCCATCATACACTCCTATAATTTTCTATAAATTCAACAATATCTTTTGTGGACAAAAGTTTCCCTGGTCCAATATCTCCACATGCCTGTTTTCCATAAGCTGGTTCAAAAATAGTTATATTACCTTTTACAGCAATTCCTTTAATCATAGGTATACCCAGATTGAGCCACATATGCATATTCATTGCAGGAAAAACTAAGAGTTTTTTATTTGATGGAAGAGCCGCGATAGTGGAAGTAACCAAATTATCTGCAAGTTTATTCATAATTTTAGATATGGTATTGTATGAAGTCGGCACTACAGCAATCACATCAGCCCACTGAGCTAATTCAATATGATGTATGCGCCCGTCATTTGCAGAGTTATTATCGTCTGTATACACATGGTTACGTGACATAGCTGATAGAGCTATCCGGGTAACAAAATCTTCTGCAGATTTAGTCATCATCACTTTAACAGAATGACCATTATTGACAAGGATACTGACAATAGAAGGTGTCTTATAGGCAGCTATACTACCTGTAACAGCTATAAGTATATTCATTTTTTCCCATATTAATTAAATATTTATAGTTCTTTTATTTCTATTACTTCATTTGAGCCACCAACGAAACAGTTCTCCTTAAATGCATGCCTTTTGTTTTCGAATTCTTTAAACCATTCAGTTTTTAATTCTTCTATTGAATCAGCAGAATGTCCCTTTGGTATTATGTATAGTTGCTTTGTAATGACCTCCAATACAGTATCACCCTGTTTTTTACATAATTCTATAAGAGCCTTTTTCGTACCTACAACCATTCTTTCTCCTTTTAAAAATCAGATGATCATTTACCTTCTATACAATTATACAAGATTTTAAGGGTTTTATAAAGGTGTTTTTTGTAATTATCTATCGATACATAAAATATAAGTGGAATGCCACAGATGGGCTGTGGTAAAAAACAAATTTTTCTGGCTAAACACAGGAGGTGTGTTATGATTTCTTTTAATAGTCTGTTATTTCCCCGTTTTGTCTTTCAGGAAGAAGTTACTCTCAGAGATTCCAAAGTACCCTTTTATAAGCTTCATTGGGATGAGATTGATAAGATACGCAGGGAACGATTTGTGAAAAGCATTGCTGATGGTGTAGAAGGTATTCCCGTAGAAAATTTATACCCTTTCACCACTCTTCCTCACCCATATAATAAATGGGTTAAGGATATGACTTTTGCTATCTCAAATACATATATGGAAGAGATTCGTAGATATGCTCGTTTAGGAATATTTGAATGGAGTAGACATAAACCTATCTCTGACACTATGATTAGAGATATATGTCTGGAACCGGCTATTCAATATATTTATGTGGCTTTCAGATTGATTGTTGATTGTATGTATGATAAAAAGGTCCAATACTATTATCGTGGTCCTGATAAAGCTTATGCTCCTCAGGCTTTGCTCTATAAGTTCTGGTCATTTCAAACAGGTAGTGGCCTTATTAAAGATCACGCACAGTTTAGGAGAATAGAAAATTTTGTGGAGAAATCTACTTATTGGGCTCCAAAACCTGAGATAGAAAAATTCTTTGAAGTAATAAAGATTCATGAAAAGAAACTTTTTAAGATGAAAAAAACTAAAGATGAAAAAGAGGAAATGAGTGACTTTTTCAGTCCTGGTAAAATAGGTAAAATACTTCAGATGCCGGGTATTTCTACAGTATCTATTCCGATAGGTGATGAGAAAGAGTTTATTAATGTCAAGTTAAAAGAAATAGTCCTTCTTAATCAGACGTGTTCCTATCCTAATTTTGCTCATAAATATGAAATGAAAGCGTCAACTACATTGGATAATCCTGATATTTTAAAAAGAACTCATAGGACTTTCAGTCTAAATTTATATAAGTCAAAGATAGCTTTAAATTTAAGAGGGATAAGAGTAAAGGGCTATTCTTTAAATGATGCTACTTGTAGGAATTCAGTTACAATAAGAATGTCTATAGATTCTATCGAAACTTGCCCTCAAGAGGATTGTGAATATAAACATCCTTCTGTTGTGAAAAATATTGATCTTGAGAAAGCTGATAAGATCGTTTTGGAAGAGCTTGGGAATAAAGTTATTATGAAAAAAGGTCGGATTAAGCTCAGAGGTGTTATGGATGATGTTCTTGGATTGCAGGAATCCACTTCAGTAAAAGATGTTGATAGATCTAAAATTGTAGCCAACATCTATACTCCTGACAATAATGGGGAGATTTATCCTGAAGAATTAAAGAATAGATTTGACTTTTGTGAACTTCAGGGACCTCCTCCTAAAGACCCATTTGAGGTAGATCCTGAGAATACAAAACCATACCCTACTAAGGAATCTTTGGATGGGCAGATTTCATCATAAGTTATATTAAAAATGTGTCACATCTTATACGGGTGTGGAGATTGAAACAAAAACGTCATCAACCTGAGAAAGGGCTTGAGAATTTAAGTCCTTTCTCATTTATAAATGGCTGACCCGCCAGGATTTGAACCTGGGGAATGTGAGAATCAAAACCTCATGCGTTAACCAACTTCGCCACGGGCCAGTAAATATGGTCCGGAAGGCCGGATTCGAACCGACGAAATCTCCTGGACCCAAACCAGGCGCCCTAAACCATGCTAGGCCACTTCCGGATATAGAGTACAGTACCCAGTCTTGAACCGGGTTGGTGTTGCCCCACCTATTGCGGAGTTGAACCGCTGAGAGTCATGACCTCTCCAGGCCCTTACCACTGTACTCATTTAATTTATGGCTGGAGTGGAGGGACTTGAACCCCCGGCCCAGTGGTTAACAGCCACTTGCTCTGCCAACTGAGCTACACTCCAGTAAATTGATTTATGGCAGATAGGGTGGGACTTGGACCCACACTCACTTGATTAACAGTCAAGCCGCTTGCCAATTTGCGTACCTATCTGTAAATGGAGATGACCAGATTCGAACTGGCGTAGATCTCATAAAATTCACTATTCGGCACAGGACTTCCTGCCGCTCTTTACTGTCTCCTGGGCTGTTACCAGTTCCCAGGCAACGTCTCAGTGTCTTCCGCAAGCCTTGTGAGTACCAGTACTAACAAGCGTTACAATATGTTCCCTTTGTTTCGTTTCCATAAAGGATACCTATTTTCCTGTCAAGACCCGGTTTTACCCAGACCGTCTACTGTTTCGGACTGCATAGCCACTCTGCCACATCCCCATAAATTTCAAAGAATTTTGGTCGAGCAGACTGGATTTGAACCAGCGACCACCTGAACCCCATTCAGGCATTCTACCAGACTGAACTACTGCTCGATTAATTTTGGTCGGAATGCCCGGACTCGAACCGGGGATCTTCGTCTCCCCCAGCCAGGCGCCCTAACCCTACTAGGCCACACTCCGAGTTAATAAATTGTCTATTATATATTGTTTCACCATACTGGGTTTTATACTCTGCAATGTTATTGTTCTTTTAGGTAACTTACTTATCATTTTTCCTATGTCATTTTCTTTCCAATTTGCATTTGTATAATCTGGTACTTTAAAATCTTCTGTAAAACCCTCAACTCCAATCTCAAAATATTTATTGTCAGGTGAAACAATCTTTATTCTTTCATTTTCCCATACACCATCATCATAATTAGCTGTGTATTCCCAGCCCCACCGTTCATCATTAATATGTACTGATCGTTTTAATGGTACGGATCGCCGTTCCCTTTTCCTTTTATTTGGATTAGGCGGTATTTTTCTATATCTATTTCTTTTTATCATAATAATTCCCTATATAAAACTCTTGATAAATCGGGATGAGAGGATTTGAACCTCCGCTTTCTTCGCCCCGAACGAAGCGCCTTACCAGACTAGGCCACATCCCGTTTTAATGGCTGGGGTATAAGGATTTGAACCTCAATAGCTGGAACCAAAATCCAGAGTCTTGCCATTAGACGATACCCCAGTAAATAAAAAAACCCGGCGAACTCTCATTCGTCGGGTCTGATTTTTCAGTTTTATCTTAGGACAATACTCAGGTTCCCAACGAATAGTTATTCCTCGGCTGATTAGGTTGTGGGTTATTGGGATTGAGTTTTGTAAACAACATTTCTATTACCTCATTTTAGATTATTCTTATTTAAATCTACCACAAAAAAATAGGTTTGTCAATATAAAAATAAATTAAATGCATTTAATTGAAATATTACTGTCTGTTAAGGTATATGACAGGGTCAGTATATCCATTTTTTTCAATTCATGAATCGTGAATGA
>Ga0307379_10001213_pt1 | contig 41054 bp, 37 predicted proteins | sample UN2MG_FD_202237 | JGI IMG/M metagenome (GOLD analysis project Ga0307379, IMG submission 202237) | Soil microbial communities from Risofladan, Vaasa, Finland - UN-2 | ecosystem: Environmental > Terrestrial > Soil > Coastal area > Acid sulfate soil | place: Finland: Risofladan, Vaasa | collected...
GAACGGGATGGAATAAAGTTCTTTCTTGCTCCAAGGCCGAGAGTAAATCCATTTTTTCCCTATCTAAAGATTTGTTCGGTTCCGCCAAAGTGCTCATAGCTTATGATTATATTTAATTAAGTAGCAAAAAAACAGGGGAAGTTAGTTACTCTTAAAGTGGTTTTATCCAAAAACGACTCTTACGGCTTCATCCTCATAAGCAGGTTCTTTTGTTTCAGGAATTCTATAACTGTGATCAGCTCCCTCGACAGATAAATAACTTACATCTTTTGATATCGCCCCACTCATGTCGTTTTTAACAGCCTCAATATCTCCAAACTTATCTCTACTTCCTTGAATAATCACAATTTTCCCCGGAAATTTTTTCAAATCAATATATCCAATATCGTACCCAAAGATAACAAGGCCAAACTTCCCTATTTGATCTTTATCAATCTTTTTTAAGTAATATCCTGCAACCACACCGCCTAAAGACTTCCCTATCAATCTGATATTTTTATACTCATTTGAGCGACAAAAATCCAGCACCGATTGTAAAGTGTCAATTTCTTCAATCAGTTCTGGTCCGGATGAATTCTCTTCACCTCTTTCAATATACGGAAAATTGAATGCAACCACACTGTTACCTCTTTTCCTCGAAGCATCCACAATTTTACTAATTAGACTAGAATCCATCCCTTGGGAACCTCCATGCAAAACAACATCAAGAGTTTTAGCCTTATTTTTATAAAAATATTTTAGATTAGGCAAGTTCATATTTTGCTGATATCAGTATAATCTCTCAATGGGAAACATCGGTCTTGAACCATTTCAGCCTAATAACATTTAAACAAGAAATGTGCCTGGAAAAATAGCATTAATTTCATTCTTTAGTTTTTTAATTGCCTCTATTGCAAAAACTTTATTTATTGTTGTAACTTTTTTTCCTGCGTAGTTCAAGGAAGAACCTATATGCCAAATTTCGGCATCGCCATCAAGACATATATACCTATCATGAATTTTAATACTGGATTTTACATTGGTATTTGAATGTATCATTTTTACATTTTCTGCGTCTTGGACAATTTTTCTGCAATTTTTTGTATAAAGAGATAATATTATTTCTGGTTTTATTTCAGATAAAAGATACGCTAACTCCTTTGTCGTCCAAAAATTATCAATTACAAGGATAGATTTTCTAGCTTTTTTGAAAATTTTCTTGAACCAATCCTGGGCTTGAATTTGGTCATTACTACCAAGCACTATTTGAGGTGGAATTTCTTCCTTATCAAAATTGAATGATGTTGCATCCCCTTTAATAACATTAAACTTTCTTAAGTAATTATTTACTCCATCTTCGAATATTATTTCAATTTTATACTCACCATAATTATCTATTGGCCATATTAATGGAAAACAAATACTCTTTTCTAAATTATCGTCAGGTTGTTTTGGAAAATCGAAGCTATTAAGTAGACTACCATCTGGTTTATAAAAATTAAGTTTCTTTTTTATTTTTGCCGATTCTGCAGAAATCCATACAACAATATACCCTTTAAAAAGATAGTTTACATGAGGAATCGCAATTTGTTTTTGAGGTAAAACATCAAGTAAATTAATTCTTCCGTAAGAACCTTCAGAAACGTGCTCGCAAAATAATGAAAAAAACACTCTCATAAATACAACTCCTCAGAAAATAGGGGTGCCCGTCTTGGCTGAGCGGGCCGGTCTAGGACCCTTCTATCCTCATAACTCAAATATATTTTACCAAAATGTTTACACTGAGTGAAGCGAAGTGAGACAAATGAGACACTATAAAAAGGGTTGTGTTCGTATTATGTTCGGGTTTGAGCTGAAATAGGATAATTAGCTCTTTATTTTGTGTTTAGCTAGCTCGCTAGAATCCAATTCATTAATCATGAACTGAAATAGTTCGGTAATGTAGTTTCCTATCTCCTTAATAACTCTGCTTGGTTGAGGAGATTCTCCCCCTACTTCTTCCACCAAATCCAGTGTTTCTTTTAATAAATCGTCTGGAACTTGGGTTATATTGTCGAAAACTCTTTGTAAATAATATCTGTTATTTAAATTTCTACCTCCATCATCTCGTCCAGCAATATAGATCTTCCTTTTTTCTAACTTCGACTTAAGTTTTTCAATTTTTGTGTTGTCATTATTATTGTAGTTCCATTTGTAACTAGAAAGAGAAAAACCGTCGGTATAGACTCCAAATGTCATTCCTTGTTGGTAACCTCTATCTAAATGTTCGATAAATTCATTGCGATAGAATCGCAAAACAGAATAAGGCCATTTAACTTTTAGCGAATAGTTCTTTTTAAACTTTTTCAGCAATGGTGAAAGCTTTACTTTCTTCTCAGAGAGGACAGGATAAAAATAACCAATACCGCTATACATACTGCGGCTTCCGCTATTGTGCCTGTCCGATAAATACATTTTTAACAGTAACAAGCTTCGGTTCACTAGTATTGTTCCAAAAATGAACAATGACTGAGCATCTACTTTAATTGCATTGTTTATGTATTCTTCGGCAGGATGTGAAGGATAGGACCTAGCTTTCGGATCTAGCCATCGATAAAACTCGTCGTCAAGTGTTTTATCTTTTAGTAACTTACGATGGTAGTTGTAGCTGTTTACTACATAACCAAACAAAGTAACATCGGACAAGATCATCGACATTAATTTGTTAAAATCGTTTCTTGGGTATTTGATCTGTTTTAAGGCACTCTCGAGCTTTCGAAATTCGCCCACTAGTTTATATTCCTTTTTCTCTTCATTGACCAATCGCCTTCTTCTCATCTCCCGATAAAAAATTAGCTTTCCGAATAATTTATAGTAAATGCTTTTAATTTTTATCTCCAGATTCATGTTTATTAAACTTATATTGACTACTTTTCCTTTTTGGGGTTCACAAATTCCACTTTTATTTCAGGCATTCTGGGGTATTTCTTGAAAAACTCTTCGTTTTCTTTAACTAAATACACGGTGCAATAAATACTACCGTCTTCTCTTTTGAGATCTCGACCTTTTAGCAAACCTTCTCTTCTTAATTTTCTTCTGGTTGAAGGGTGTATGCTAAAATAGGACTGGAGTTGCCACTCTTGAATCCAGGTTTTGTCTTCACTGCGATAGGTAAGAGAGGGAATGATTCTTTTTTGAATGTTTCTCCAACAGTCTCTACACCTTAACCCTTTTGGGTTCCACCAAATATCATTGCCCGGGTAGTTCTCTCTACAAATAGCACATGTGTAAGGACCTTCAGTTGGATCAAGATAAAACCCTTTTATTTTTTCCTTCTTTAATCTTAATTTTCTCTGATATTCAATTTGCGCTTGTTTATATAATATTTCAAAGAGCCCAACCAATCTCTCCCCTTGTTCGCGTGCCTCAGCGTCAGTCAAATCCTGTCCGTATTCCTTTTTGAATATATCTTTAAATTCCTGAACAGCTTTATCAGATAAAGGCATATCTTATTTTCATTATTCGTTAAAGTTTGTCCACCTTGTTCCAAAAAGCATTTTTAGACCTAACCTGATTTGGCTTTAGTTTTTGTAAGCCTGTCTTAATTGCTCCCTTAATTGCAGGGTCTTGTTCACCTTCTGCCCTGCTTACCGTGATCTCAAAATGTGGTTTATATTTACCGTAAGTAGGTCGTACAGGATAAACAATATCAAAAGCCATATTTATTTCATCGATGGATGTTGTTTTAGCAATAATTCTGTCGAATATTATTGTCATAAGATTATCTTTATAAGTAACGCTTATTTCGTCCCAATATAAAAATGCTATTTTCAACGCAAATTTATGGTTTATGTTTACCGGGTCTAAGGTGTTAAGCCAATCTGTTATGGCTATTATAAAAGGTAACTTTATTGAATGAGCTAAAAATTTGCTAGCCTCTGTATAAGCATTAAAAGCAACCTCTTGACTAGCGGTGTCTTGGTTAATAACCAAAGCCCTTAGTTGATCTGTAAATTTTTCCCTTAATTCTTTGTCATTTGCGCACCTCATCTTATTAATCGTCTCGTAAATAGTTGGTTTTTCTATCACAGATAAGGCCTGAGATTTATTCAGCAAAGATCCCACAATTCCTTTTGAATCTGAAGTTTTGTAGCCTTTCTCGTCTAATTTGGCAAGGGCAAAAGTATAGTTAGGAGAATCAATTAATTTGTTTAGAATTGCGTTTCTACTATTATCATCTTCACTGTTCCAGACTAAATCTAAAAATTTTTTATCCTGCATAGCTCGCTCCTCAATGTCTACCTTAATTACTTGAAAGAAGTCCTGCTGAAATTTATTATCTTGACTTTCAAAGAAATTTTTAATTGTGGGTATGTCTGAACTTTTAGCGAATGTTTGAATTGTTTGCTCTATAGAAGTTTTCTCATTAGCGCTAGTAATGTTGATTAGGTAGAACAATACTGGTAAGAATATGCTTTTTTGCGAGAAGTCATTCGCATTAGCAGAACTTTGCAAAAGAGCGGTTGTTAGTACATCTGCTTTTTTGCTGTCTTTAACTTGTGATGCAAATTCCTTAAGAATCACTTCTGCTTTTTCTATTATTTGCGTGATGGCAAGTTTTCTCTCTGGCGTTTCGGGAGTTTTGTTTTGAGCATCCAATAACGTAGTTAGTTTCTCAAACATAGCTTCAACTACTACTGTCCACCCAGTTTTTTTACATGCAAATAGAAAACCAAATTTCACATTAAAAAGACTCTCTCCATTGGAATGTTTCGTTGTAAGATCGGCGTCAGTTATTGACCCAATTAACTTAACTAATAATTCAGAACTAATGAAATCTTCTATAGCTTCTTTGTTCTTATCAAAGACAGTCAAGACATCAATATTGTCAAAATGAGCGTCAGTTAGCGCCTTGGCAACCTCTGCTTTCTTTGAAGTAAAAAGGTCTCTGTTGCTGTTTATATAGCCAGCCAATTTATGTACAAACTCAGGATAGTTCGGTACTTGTTTTACCGCTTCGGAATCTTTTGCTCGACCCAAAATACCTACATAATGAGAAGTTATAGATTCTCTAAGTTCAGGACGGCTTGCTCTAATAACGAAAAATACAAATTCAAGTTCTAAGCCATAAAGAAGATCAAGTAAATTATTTTTAATAACTTCCGCCACTTTCTCGCTAAAGGTTGCTTGCAAATCTAAACCTAGCTCTTTTTTTGAGCGTGCGATCAAGTTAACAATGTTTGTAAGGTTTTGTTTGGAGTCCTTATTGTCCTCAACCAACTCTGTAATAAAGTCAGTTATCTGGCTATCTTTAGCTCCTTTCGCTCTAGTTTCTTTCAAAATTTCTATGACTTCATCGCCTTTGTTATCCTCGAAAGCTATCTCTAAGTTGTCACCAACCCCACCTGGTAAGGCGAGCCTACGAGCTGATTGTTTCAAATAAATAAAAGCTCGAAGATTATCAGTTTTAACTATATTTGTACCCCCCATGAATGATCTAAGATCAAGTTCTTCAAGGGAATAATGATCTATGCTTTTTGGATCTTTCACAATTACCTTGTAAAACTCTGGCCATTTCTGACGAATTATCAAGAACTTAGCTAGGAATGCTGGATTATCAGTAACAATACCGGATGATTTAATTACTGGATCATTTCCGGATTCTCTTTCTAGTGCCACCAAGTAATGAGAGAGTAAAGTATTGATAAACTGTTTAATCTGTCTTGGATTTTCTCTAAATGCTTGTGTTATACAGCTTACAAGATCAGAGTTATTATCAAAAACTCTTACCCCCGTTTCATGAAGTAACTCTTTTGTATATTCCTCTAAGTCGGCGTCAATAAAAGGGGGAATCTTAATTGAGGTATTAAAAAACTTCCTTAAAAATTCATCTGTATCAAAAACACTCTTGTTTAATTCTGCATTTTCATTTTTTATATAAACGCTTTCTAAATGTTTTTTTATCGCTTCTTCATCACACTGAACTAAAAAAATACATTTTTTACTTCTAGGCTCAAGGAATGTCTTAATAGTTGATAAAAGCTCGACTGCCTTATCGTGAGTCGTTCTATCTAAATTATCAAATATAATTAACAATCTACTTGCTGTTGTTTTATCGATAAGTTTTTCAAATTCCTCTTCAAATTCGTCTGGGTTTTTGAACCTTTCATAGCTTAGGGTTTCAGTTTCGGCAGTGATCACCTGTGATCCGATTTGGAAGAGTGCAAGTATGGTAGCCCCAGTAAAAAAACTAGATAGAATAGCGGATATATAGCCAGGAAATACTTGTGGTGCTTGTTGAAAAATCAAAAAACCTACTATGGCAAGAGCTAATAAAATAGCCCCTATATAAATACCAAATTGCCCCAATTTTGCTTTACTAATTGTTATCTTTCCTTCAAATCCCTTACTTGTGGAGGCAGTGACGCGAGGATTGAGCGGGTAATTTTTATCCAACACTTTTTGAGCTTTAAGTTGTTTTTCTAAGACCAGCAAAAACTGTTTTCTTAAGGAATCGTCTTCATACTTCCAAACGTCAAAATCAACAATTGCGATCTTTTCTTCCTGTTCGTCTAATTTACTTTTTAAGAAATTGGCAATACTGCTTTTACCGGTTCCCCATTTACCAAAAAGTCCAACAGTAAATGGCAGAGGACAATTAATAACAATGTCTCTTAGAGCCGCCGCGATACTCGGATGCTTTAATCTATCGTCCTTTGTTTCTCGTAAGGCATTATCAGAAAGAAATCTAAAGTTTACTTTTTTATTAACATTTGTACTCATGATTATTTTCGGGAAGCTTTTTTAATAATTCTTCCTGTCTGGTTCATCACTCCTACCCCTGTCCCTTGTGTAGCGGAGATAGCATTTTCTACGTTTATCTTGTTAACCGCTAAATATCTGGCCTTGTCTGATCTCTCAACTTGTTTTATGCCCTGTAGTATTCCGGCCTTTTGGGTTTCAACCTCTATTACCCTGTTTGGTAAAACTAGATCAATTCCTTTATCAGACTTGTATTCTGTGCCAAATTTGTTTGCCAATTTATTGGCAATCTGGTCGTGTATGCTAGTCATTTTTACCCTCCACAATCTCAATTTCCTCCGGCGTAAGGCCATAGAGTTTATAAACTAACTAGTTTTTTACTTTCTTATTCTTGCTCTTGCGCTAATAGTTTGTTCCTTTGTCATTTCTAACATAAACATGTAGTTGATTGGGACATTCTTGTCATTAATTGTAACCGTTTTATCACTTAAGTCATAAAGCAATACGCAGTCTTTTAATGATTTTTCCGTATTATGAATACTTCCATATTTTCTTATTGGTATTTTGGGTTTCTTTTTATCATAAATCTCAAGATCTAAGAAGGGGTCCATCTTTGTTCTATCTATTCTTTTATCACCGAAGTGGAATCTAAATTTCAGAGTAAAAATTTTGTTATCAGTAGGTATCTTAATGGGCTGAAAAAACAAATTACGACTTAATTGTCCACCGTTTCTGCTATCTGGTTGTGTAGTCAGCGGATATTTTTTGCCTGTTTGTAGATCTACCATGAAAGCCTTTTTAATTTTTCCTTGTAAATTTGGATCTGTGAAATTTATCATAATTATCTAATCTCGTTTCCTTCGAGATTTTTTCCTCTTAAACTTAATGACATTATTTTTACAAAATACCAGAATTTCTTTTGCCTTTTCCTGAATAGAAGATGGCATTTCTTTAATAAAAGTGCCTACAATTTTCACCATTTTTAGTCCCTCCTGTTATTTATTCTTTTCATTATGTTATGTTCAGGTTAATTTTTTCTTTTCTTTATATAACTTCATGTTATGTGTTTTCCCATACTCTATTGCTGGTTCAGTAAATCCACCTTTAGCTATAAATTTATTAACCCCTTTCCTTTTTGCCTTTATGACAACTGGCTTCGGAACAGGTGATACCCAATCTTTTATCTCTATCTTTCCTCCGCCTTTAGTTACAGCATCAGGATTACTTGGGCCCCCTATTCTTTTTGCTCCATGAGCTTTTGCTTTTTGCTTTTCATAATTAGTACCTCTTTTTTGGGGCATACCTTTTCTATTACTTGGCATATTTGTCACCTCCTTTTTTGATTACGTCGACAACCACTCCTTGCACAGAAAGATCGTCAAATAAAATAATTGGTTTATTTTCCGAATTGGTAGATTCCGGCTCCAAGCGGATACATCCGTCTCCTTTAACCATCTTTTTAATGGTTGCTTCGTCTCCAATAAGAGCAACCACGCGGCTTCCAAAGTCCGCCGCAGGCTGTTTTTTGACAAGAACATAGTCACCGCTATCAATACTTTTTCCAGAAATTTTAGCGTTATTCATACTGTCGCCAACAGCTCGGAGGAAAAAGTAGTCGTCAGGTTGGTTATGAAGCAAGGATTTACTGTAAGGAATATAAGCTTCAATGTTTTCGACCGCAAGAAAGGGAACTCCGCATGGTACATTACCCACAAGAGGAATATTTACCATCTGTTCCGGTAAAGAAACTTCAAGGGTTCTTGCTTGATATCTCTCGTTGAAAAGATAACCCTTCTTTTTAAGAGCATCAACGTGACGCTGGACGGAACTTATTCCGGAATAGTTCAGTGCTTTTCTGATCTCTTCCAGGGTTGGAGCCTTCCCAAGCTTCGCTCTCAAATCTTGGATCGTGGCTAATACGAGTTTTTGTTTTGCCGTTAGACTTTTAGTCATAAGTACGCTTATAATATCACGTATAGCGTAAATATACAAATAATTATCTATTGCAAATTAGTAGTAGGTATCATACTATGATATTAACAAACAAATTATGAGCCAATTATTTAAATCAATATACTTCCAAGACTATGAATCTGAAAATTCAGATTCAAAATCGTTTACTCTTGCATTCTCAGAAAAAGATGCCGATTTGTATGAACTTCTTAAAAATACCTCGAGTCTTGAGATTAGGAGCCTTCTATCTGTTCATTCTTTTTCAGAACTAAAAAATAAGGCAGGGCAAGAACATTTATCTTTGAACACTTACTGTTTATGGAAGATTAGAAAAGATATCCAACCTAAAGCCTCAAATGGTAATGGCGTGAATAAACAACTTGCTATGTTTGGTATTGATCCTATTCATGTTACCTTTGAAGGTGGAAAAAACCTCCCCCTTCAATCTTGGTATCCCTATCTTGAAGGCTATTCACCTGATTTTGTAGAGCATATTATTGAGAATTACTTACCTAAGAGAGCTAGAACGATATATGATCCCTTTTCTGGTTCAGGAACAACTCCTCTTGTTACGTCGTCTCTAAAATATAATTCTTACTATTCTGAAATAAATCCCTTACTACAGTTTCTATCTCAGACCAAATTTAAAGCTAGAAACATCAAAAACAAAGAAAAAGTCATAAGCGAGCTTAATAGAATTGTCAGTCAAATTAAAACTGTGATATTAAACTGTCCGGAAGATAAATTACTAAGGGAAAGTTATATAAATACTTTTGGAAGTAGCAAGTTCTTTACTGATGAAATATTCTCTTTCATTCTAAAGACAAAATCATATTTAAACGAACTCAACAAATTAGATCAATCAATCTCCAGTCTAGTTAGCATTGCCACTCTTGGTAGTCTGATAAAAGTGTCACTCTTAAAAAGACAAGGAGATTTGAGATTCAAAACAAAAGAAGAATTAGACAAATCAGATAGAGTTGATTATTTTGAAACATTACAAACGAATCTTCAAAACATTATTAATGATTTAAAAATAATTAAAAATGCATCAGAACCGATTTTCCTTACAGACGATGCTCGTAAAATTGCAAATATTGATCGCGTTGGGATAGACGCTGTAATAACAAGTCCGCCATATCTAAATGGCACAAATTATTTTAGAAATACCAAAATTGAATTATGGTTTTTGGGGTATTTAAAATCCTTAAAAGACTTAACTGAATTTAGAAGGCAGGCGGTTACGGCGGGGATAAACGATGTATCACTAAAAGAAGAAAAGGAGGTTGATGATCCATTATTAAACAGTCTATTGAGCGATATTAATGACAAGGCATACGACAAAAGAATCCCTAAAATGATCCATGACTATTTTGCTGACATGAGGACGATATTTGCAGGACTTAAGAAACATTTAAATACCAATGCTGTACTTGCAATAGATTTAGGTGATTCAATATACAGCAATGTTCATGTAAAAACTGATGATATATTAATTTCGATTTTGAATAGTCTTGGATACAAGTTTGAACAAAACATCACCCTAAGAAGGAGAATATCTAAGAATGGAGCAGAGTTGAGACAGGTTTTATTGATATTTAAACACCCCCAACAAGTTAGCAGTGTTCAAGATAAAAAATTGTTAAACAAACAGTATTATTGGCAAAATTCTTGGGAAAAATTCAAAAAGGACCTTCCACACCAAAAACCACCCTTTTCTAAAAGAAACTGGGGAGATCCTATACATTCACTTTGTTCGTATCAAGGTAAATTAAAACCCTCCATTGCAAATATACTGGTTTCCATCTTTGTTCCCCCTAAGGGAGCCATGCTGGATATCTTTGCAGGAGTAGGAACAATTCCATTGGAAGCCGCACTACAAGGTAAAAAATCGTATGGCTTTGATATAAGTTATCCAGCCGTGGCCATATCAAAAGCGAAGTTGTCCAGAGTATCTAAAGAGTTAACCTATCAGCTTATTGATAACTTAGAAAATTACATATTACATAGTAAAGTAGATAAGAAAGACCTTGAAGATGCGCAATCATTTGGATTTAATAAAAAGTTAGTTGATTATTTCTACCACGATACTTTAAAAGAGATCGTCCTCGCACGAAATTATTTTAAAAAGAATGGATACGAAAGCCCTGAAAAATCGCTCATAATATCCGGAATATTACATATTCTTCATGGAAATAGGCCATACGCCCTGAGTCGAAGATCTCATGGAATTACACCGTTTGCCCCGACAGGAAATTTTGAGTACAAAAACTTGGTAGAGAAACTTAAGGAAAAAGTTGATAGAACATTTACACATTTAGATAGGGATAGTTTTGTGGAAGGCGAAATATTTTATCAAGATGCCCTTAAAAAGTGGCCAGAGAATATTCAAAAACTAGATGCGATAATCACAAGTCCTCCATTTTTCGACAGCACGAGATTTTATTTAGCTAACTGGATGAGAATTTGGTTCGCGGGGTGGAATGAAGAAAATTTCAAAAGCGATACTGTAAATTTTATAGAAGAACTGCAAAAAAAAGATTTCTCTGTCTATAGCCAAATATTTAGTCAGGCAAAAGAGAGATTAAAGCAAAACGGCACCTTCGTGATGCACTTGGGAAAAAGCAAGAAGTGTGACATGGCAAGAGTCCTTTCAGAAAAAGCCCAACCTTGGTTTGATACTTATGATATATTTGAAGAAAGCGTGCGCCACGGTGAATCTCACGGGGTAACTGATAAAGGAACAATTGTAGATCACCAGTATCTTATACTCACTCCAAAGTTATTGTAGTTGGGACCTTCCCTGTGTTTTTCCTGTACTCGGCCACTAAATCAAGATTTATCGTTGTTAAAATTTTATTTAACGCTTTATATACTAAATCAGCGACTTTTTTACCCTTTTTGATTTTTTGGTAGTCTTTCCGCGCCAGAAAATCGTTAAAGAACCATTCAACTCTCTTTTTTAACAAATTAGCAACTGCAATATTTACTATTCGCTCTTTGCTGTTAAGAATTTTTAGGGGGATACCAGTTAATTTTGATAGTTCAATCAACTTTTTCTTGTTATACAGTTCAAACTCATTCGGAAACAATTCATGTTTTTGAGAATTACATGTTTTACACAATGCCGTTGCAGATACATCTAGTGGCCATAAATAAACAAGCGGAAGGGTGTGGTCGATGTCCATATCTGAATTTTTTTTCAATTCTTTACCACAACCAAAACATTTTTTAGAAAATTTACTCCAGATATAATCCTGAAACTCTATCCCTTCTGTTAGTCTAAAGGTTTTAACGACATCTTTACCCGTTAGCTCGATAATTAAACGCTCAAAGGCTCTCCTTCTGGCACCATCCTCATGATGTTGGGCTTTGTTTCTTAGAGGATTTAAAGGAGCATTTACGACAAATTTTTTACAGGTTCTACATTCTAATTGAAATCCATAAAAAGTGCGGATATTGGGTTTGCCATCATATGTAATTATGTATTTCTCGTATTTAGGCGGAATCAAACCAACATTTTCCGGATTTTCTATTTTATATCTGCTAAAGGCGTTATGAGAACACGGTGCTTTCTTTTTGCAATGATTGCTGAAGCCTAAAGCGTTTATTTCATTTGTTATGTCGATTGGCAAAAACCGTGCACATCGATTACAAGATTTACATACTAAAAAACCTGAGTCTAGTTGTTCAACTAATCTCCTGTCAAAATCGAAGATTGTTGGTTCCAAATAATAAATATCAGGTCGATATAAATCAGTTTTTTCGTAATAAGAATCCTTATACTTAGGTTTTTCTGCAAAATATTTAACTACTCCTGCATACAAATCATAAAACTCTAATTCGAAAGGCACCTTGGTATTAAAAAGGATTATTATATTCGCGTTATATTCCTTAGCAATATCTTTAATTTCGAGTTCAACATCTGCACCCACTCTGATCCAGTGATTTGCCGTAACTTTCACTTCTTTGTTTAATTCTTTAACCAATGAGTTCCCATTAAAAAGTTTAATTTGAATTGTTAATGCGACATCTTTATCTGTTTTAAAGTAGCCCCCAGTCCCCAAAATGCCTAGATTTTGACCGAATAATTCAGTGAAAATAATACCTTCCAATCTCTTACTCAAAATAAAACTTTGTGTGAGAACCTTGAAACGATTTGTAGAAACAATCTTACATTCACTGCCTGTTTTTATCCCGCCGACATTAAATCCGCTTCTTTGTCTCGTTAATCGCCTTTTTGGTTGTATAAAGTAGTTAATTTTTGTGTCCATAAGAGCAATTATATAAAATTTGAGATTATAAAGCCATTTTGAGACAAAGAAACAAAATTAATCAAAGAAGAAACAGGGGTGTAAATTATTAATAATAATGGCTCTTTATCATGAAAATGACAAAGAAACAAAATCAAAATAGCCCGATACATCGGCCTAATCCGTTAACTTGCCACTTGACAAACTCTCTAAGATTTGATAGCTTTTAATTAAGCTTCAAATATTCTTTGAAGCCTGATTCCCAAGCGGGGTCTTAGAAAATTCACGGAGCTAAATTCAAGTTGGAATAACGTTTATTTTCTGGGACCCCTCTTTTTTATTGAACGAAAGGAATATATATGGGTGAAGGCAACATTAATATCATTTACGTTCCCATTCCGGAACTGAAGTCGGCTGAATACAATCCGCGCAAGTGGAGTGTGGAGGCCACGGAGCAACTGACGGAAAGTATCAGGAAGTTTGGATTTGTTGATCCGATTATCGTCAATTCAGCCGATAACCGGAAAAACATTGTTATTGGAGGCCATTTTCGCTTAAAAGTAGCGTCTGACCTCGGGCACAAACAAGCCCCAGTGGTTTATTTGAATATCCCCGATCTTAATAAAGAGAAGGAGTTAAATCTACGTTTAAACAGGAATTTAGGCGCTTGGGATTGGGATTTACTGGCCAAATTTGACGAAACTTTTTTGAAAGACGTGGGGTTCTCAAGTGAGGATTTGGACCAAATTTTTGACATGGATGGCTTGCCCGAGGAATTCGATTTGGAAAAAGAATTAAGAAAATTAGATATTTCTAAAATTAGTTTTCAAAAAGGCGATGTTTATGAACTTGGGGGTCATCGACTAATGTGTGGCGATTCGACCATTGAAGCAGAGATATTGAAGCTAATGAATGGCGAAAAGGCCGACATGTGCTTCACTGATCCTCCATACATTCTTTCTTATCTAAAGAGTGGCAAAAGACACGGTAAGGCAACGACTGGCTTTGGTGCCAAAAAGAACCGTCGCTATTTGGAAACTGACGTTTTACCGCCTGACTTTACTGAAAAATGGATGGCCAATATAGCTAAAATTCAAAAACCGGACTTTTCTATTATTATTTTCGAAAATCCCAAAAACCTGCGAACTATTTGGAACGCCTTAGAAAAACACTGGAAGTATCGCAATACTATTATTTGGCATCTGCCCAACAGAATGCAGGGATTTGCGGCAAAGTATAGATTCTTCAATAAATATGACTTTGCAATGTTGGGAACTTCCGGGACAAAACTACTTAATGAGAAGTCTGAGAACGAACCCTTACTCCAAGAAGAGTATGAAAGCGCTTTATTTGCTACATCCGGCAAACCAGTATGGGAAAGTTATAAGAAAGGTAAAAAGGTTTGCCCAACTGATTTTGTCGAATTCAAAACATCTGATGAAAAAAGTTCCAGGCAGGGCGTAATTTTCGGAACTAAACCAATAGAAATTCTTATTCCCTACATCAAAGTTTTAACAGAAAGAAATAACCTTATTATCGAACCATTTGGTGGCAGTGGGAGCACTCTAATTGCGGCCGAGAAAATGAAACGAAGATGTTTTGTCATGGAAAAATCACCGGTTTATTGTGAGGTAATTAAAAAACGCTGGGAAAAATTAACCAATATGGAAGCTAAATTAATCATATGAGCAACACTATAATCCAACGCCAAAGGAAAGAAAAAGACCTGTTATTGGAACAGTTCAAGAAAACACCAATCGTTCAGGTTGTTTGTGAGAAATTTGGCATTGGTCGGGCCACCTATTATCGTTGGCGAAAAGATGATCCTAAATTTGCTGAAGACGCAGACACAGCCTTAGAAGATGGAAACAAACTAATAAACGATATGGCTGAATCGCAACTGATGTCAGCTATTCGCGATAAAAATATGACAGCCATAATCTATTGGTTAAACCATCATCATCCTGCGTACGCCACAAAAATGGAGATTACGGCAAAGTTAAAAAATGATAATGAACAATTAACACCGGAACAAGAAACGTTGGTTATTAAAGCTTTGAGGTTGGCCTCTGTAATTACCGGTAGCTTACCTGAAAACATTGAGGATCAAAAAACATGAATATTCAAACACTTACCACAGATGAATTAATTCAAATCAAAAGGAAACGTTCCATCCGTCAAATATTGGCTAGAAAGAGTCACTTTTGGTTTTTTTCGATATACCTCGGGCATTATATAACGTACCCGTTTGCTTCCTTTCATCACGAAATGTTTTCCGTTACTGAAGACGAAGAATCAAAAATAGCTGCATTAATAGCGTTTCGTGGTTCGGGAAAGTCAACTTTGATGAGCCTCTCCTATCCTATTTGGGCAGTGATTGGAAAATTGCACAAGAAATTCGTTTTAATAATCAACCAAACCCAAGCACAGGCGAGACTTAGCCTGACCAATATTAAACATGAGCTTGAATATAACGAACTTCTAAAAGCCGACATTGGTCCGTTTGAGGAAGTCAGTGACGAATGGGGTGCAACATCAATTGTTTTATCAAATTTTGGAGCAAGAATTGCCATTGCCTCAACCGAGCAAAGTATTCGGGGAGTACGACATGGTCAATATCGTCCAGATTTGGTTATTTGTGATGATGTGGAAGATTTAGAACTAGTAAAAACCAAGGAAAATCGAGATAAGCTCTGGGGATGGTTAATGGGCGAAGTAATTCCTATTGGCGATGAGGGTACTAAATATATATTTGTTGGCAATATGCTTCACGAAGATTCTCTTATGATGCGACTTAAACAAAGTATTTTAACTGGACCGATGGATGGAGAGTACAAAGAGTTTCCGTTAATTGATGATGACCACAGATGTTTATGGCCTGCCAAGTTCCCAAGCGGGAAAGAAATTGAAATACTTAAAAGGAAGGTTGCCAATGAGAGCGCGTGGTGCAGAGAATATCTTTTGAAAATAATCTCTGACGATGATCGTATTATTCGTAGAAACGACATCCATTATTACAATGAGCTTCCAGATACTCAAAAATTTCCTCCAAGATTAATTGCTGTTGGAACCGATTTGGCAATTTCTTTAGGAAAAAATGCTGATTTTACTGCCATCTTATTTGCCTATGTTACTGGCTACGGCAAAGACTTAAAAGTTTATATTCTGCCCCAAATGGTTAATAAACGCCTATCTTTTACGGAAACCATAGCTGAATTGAAATATTTAGAGAACTTACTTTTTATTCGATTTAAAAGACACGCTAAAATATATGTTGAGAAAATATCTTATCAAGAATCTCTTTCTCAACAACTAATAGTGGAGGGGTTATTCGGTGAAGCAGTAGCGATTGGAAACATGGACAAGCGGGCAAGATTAAGTCTGGCCTCACCATACATAAGCTCAGCTAGAATTTTGTTTCCCAGACATGGAGCGGCAGAATTAATCAATCAACTTGTTAATTTTGGAATCGAAAAACACGATGATTTAGCCGATGCCTTAACCATCATGGTCTTAAAAATTATTGAGGGAGATCGTCCTTATTCTAGAGATTTTCCAAACGATTCTGAAGATAAACCAATATATCGCGATTACGGTGATGGCCTAATTGATATATCGAAGCCTTTTACAGCGGGAATAATGGATAAGCAATTTTAGTCAGTTTAAAAGTCGAAAAGGTCGCAAAGTTTTACCCCCAGAGCCTTGGCAATTTTGTAGGCAGTCTTGACTGAAATATTTCTGCCCTTTTCTATGTCCCAAAAATAGGCCCGGTGAAGTCCGGCTTTTTCCGCCAATTCTTCTTGGGTTAATCCCTTCTTCTTCCGAAGGTCTTCGATTCTTTCCCCAAGTTTTTTATATAAAAAGTTGTAATTCATAAGGAAAGACGCTTTTAGCGTACCCAATCTCCAGAGAAATATTTACCAGATATATCTAGCTTTTTGAGAAATTTGGCGGTATTATCAATACAAAACACGCTAGGTATAACTAGCTTTTTATGAATAATCCGTGGAGACATCTACCTAAAACACCGCCTCATATTCTTTCAGAGGATTTTGAGGCATTAACAAAATGCGGGGAAAACCCCAAGCATCTGGGGCTTCAGTTGGAAATTCTTCCCGTTCCGTATCTCGGTAATATTGAAAAAGCTTCAGTTGTCCTTCTTTGCCTGAATCCGGGTTATCACAAATCCCTTGACAGAAAAGCATATAAAGATAAATATTGCTTTCGGGAAAGTCTTAACTCGCTTACTTTTTCCAATGAAATCCCTTTTCTTTGCCTTGATCAAAAGCTTAAATACACCGGGGGATATAAGTGGTGGACGAGACTCCTCAAGCGGTTAATGGAAGAGTTTGGAATGAAAACGCTTTCGGAGAAGCTTATGTGCCTTCAGTATTTGCCTTATCATTCTAAAACATATTGTAATCCTCCATGTATTCTGCCTTCTCAAAAATTCACTTTTTCTCTTCTTAAAAAAGCGATTGAGGATAAAAAGACAATTGTGATCATGAGAAGTAAAAAATTGTGGTTCAAAGCCGTTCCTGAGTTAAAAACGTATCCCTTCATTGAATTAAAAAACTATCGAATGCCGTACTTCACGGAGAGAAATACGAAAAACGGAGATTTTCAAAGAATAATCGAAGCATTGCGATCTTAGTCTCCTTAGGCCTTGACTTACACTTCCTTTGCGGTACCCTTCCCTTGCATGGAACTGCTTAACCGACAAGAAACTCCCATTAACGAAATACGTTATTGTCTTTATGCTCGGAAATCAAGCGAAAGCGATGAACGACAGGCAATGTCGATCGATTCCCAAATTAAGGAAATGAGCGACCTTGCCAAAAAAGACAACCTTTGCGTTAAAAACATTTATAAAGAAAGCCATTCTGCCAAAGAATCAGGCCAAAGACCTGTATTTGTACAACTTTTGAATGATATCCGAAATGGACAATTTACCGGGATATTAACTTGGGCACCGGATAGATTAAGCAGAAACGCCGGAGATCTAGGAATGTTGGTTGATTTGATGGATCAAGAAAGACTGCTCCAGATAAGAACGTATTCACAAATATTTTCCAATAATCCCAACGAGAAGTTTTTGTTAATGATTCTTTGTTCGCAAGCCAAACTTGAAAATGACCAGAAGGGACTTAATGTAAAACGAGGAATCAGGGCTAAGTGCGAGCAAGGATGGCGACCGGGAGTTGCTCCTCTGGGCTATTTTAATCGTGCTTTCGGCGGAGTAAAAGATATTGTTATTGACCCCGAAAGAGGTCCGATTATCAAGGAAATGTTTGAGAGGGTTGCTAAAAATGGCGATAGTGGCAGAACCTTAAAAAGATGGCTCGATAAAATTGGATTTACCAGCCGTCAAGGTAAAGGCATTGCCTTAAGCCAAATATATTTAATGCTGAAAAATCCTTTTTATACCGGCAGATTTCAATATCCTGTTAAAGGTGGAGTATGGTATCGGGGCAAACATAAGCCTTTAATTACCCAAGAACTATTTGACAAAGCTCAAAAGCAGTTAGCTACTTATCCAAAATCAAAATGGGGAGGGAAAATTATCACTTTCAAAGGACTTTTTAAGTGCGGAAATTGCATGGCAAATATTATCGGAGAAGAAAGATTTCGAAAAAGAAAATGGGCAGATTCCAGAAGACATGTTTACTATCATTGTACTCGACAGTTAAATCGCTGTACGGAGCCATATATTAGTGAGGAAAAGCTAGTTAAACAGATTTTAAGATATATCAATTTTATGAATATCGCTCATCCGAATTTTCTGAAATTAACAGATAAATTAAAATCCAGCGTAGATTCATATATGAAAGTTCGGGAAGAAATTCTTTATGAGCAAGATATCAACCCTAACAGCACGCCCTTAGACATGGTAAATTTTGCCAGATACATCCTTTATAGCGGGACGATTCAAGAAAAAAGAGATCTGGTTTTAGCGTTAGGCAATCAAATGTATATAAGAAATCAACATATCGGATCTTCTCCTGAAGGATTCAATAAACCTTTCGAATATTAAGGCTGGGGTTGGGCAATTCCATCTTTCCTAGGAAAATTAGAAATTCTCACCCGAAGGTAGTGATTCAGTAATTTAGGACTTTTTGAGAGGCTGAATCACAAGGGTGTGGTTACATTAATGCACAGTCGTGCTGGGAGACTAGGATTCGAACCTAGATGAGATGCTTCAGAGGCACCTATCCTACCGTTAGATGATCTCCCAATGATTCCCTATCTGGAGTTATTTTACCAAAAAACAGCCTCTAAATGAAGCCCGAGAGGAATTTGACAAAAACCCAAAAAATAGATTAGTCTTAAAGAAGGAGGAATTATTTATGAAAAAAGTAACTTTGGGCGTTTTTTGCTTAGCCCTTCTGACTTTATTAACTACCTCTAGCACTCAAGCGGTTCCTTCGGTCCAAACCAAGAATCAAACTCAGCTTCAGCAAACCACCGTCACCCCGACCGGGCAGACGGTCAAAAACCAAAATCAAGTCCAAACCAGAAATGCCGGTGAGGAAGAACAGTTAAGAATTACTCTCCAGGAAGAAGAGGGCTCAACTCCCCCCGGCCAATTAAGAAGTGCCGAGCGCAAAAGTGAAGTCGCCAAAGCGGTCCAGTTGCTTCTTTCCGCCGCCGATCGCAGCGGCGGCATTGGTCCGCAAATCCGGGAAATTGCCCGGGCTCAAAACGAGGGCCAAACTAAAGCGGAAGCCAATTTACTCCAAGCCCGGCGGGAAAATAAAGTCGCTCAGCTGATTTTAGGCTCGAATTACCAAAACCTGAAAGAGGCCAAAAAAGAATTAACCCAAATTGAGGCCCGGGTAAGAAAGCTTCAGCAGATTCAAACCAAGTTAACTAACCAAGGAGCTCAGCAGCAAATCCAAGAAGCCATCCAAACCCTGGAAGTTCAAAAAACCGCTCTCCAGGAGGCCTTGCGGCAAGAGGAAAATAGCTTTAGCCTTTTTGGCTGGCTACTAAGGTTTTTCTAAGCTCAAAGCCGTTAGTTTTCTTCGGCCAGACAAGAAGATTCTTCCCGAAGGCGGGCAATATCTTTAATGATTAAGCGTCTTCCCTTCCCCGAAGTGAGGCCCTTTTTCTTTAACTTCAGCATTTGCAAAGTTACCGTTTCCCGGGTTAAACCGGTCATACTGGCAATCGTCCGGTGAGTTGGCGGTAGATCAAGTGTGAGTTCGGTTGTCCTCTTGGAACTGTCAGCCACTAGAGAAAGGAGAACCGAGACCACCTTCGTGTAGGCGTTACCCGACGCCAGATACTCAATCCTGGCCAATAAGCCCTGGAAAAGCTCGGTGATATTCTCCATTATTTCCAGAAAAACCTCCGGATCTTCCACCATTAGACTAATCAGTTCCTTTTTGGATATCGCATGGGCCTCGACTGGGGTGAGAGTTTCCGCATAATATCGGCTTTTAAGCCGGTTGGGGGCAAAGAATAAAGGCAGCAAGGAATGGGGTTTAAGAATAGCAATGGTTACTTCTTGGCCACTTTTGCAAATGGTATATATCCTAATGAAGCCAGATTTCAGAGAGTAAGATAAATCCAAAAAATCACCCGGTTGATAAATTACTTCATTTCTTTTGAACTTAATTAAACGGTACTTCTCCAGTAATTTATCAAAAGTTTTCCGATATTTCGTCTCCCGGTTCATAATTTTTTAATTATTTAATGGTAATTACCATCTTTAATACATTTCCATAATCTTTTCAGTAATAAAAGACACAATATTATCTTGAAAGGGAAAAAGAAAGCAATTTAAAGAAGTAAGCGGTTCAGTCTAGCCAAAGTTTCATCTTTACCCAAAATGACCGCTGACTGAGTAATCGGAGGAGTAAAGCGACTGCCAGTCAAAGCAATTCGGAAACTCATATAAAAATCGCCTGTCTGCCAACCCTCCTCGACGATTAATTTATTTAAGCTTAACTGGATTTCTTCGTTTTCCCATTTTTCCAGCTTTTCTAAAACCGCCGCCGCTTTGATTAAATGTTCTTTATGGGGCAAATTGCCGAAGAGCTGGCGGTTAACCGTCGGCTTCACAAAGAAAAAGCCAGCTAAAACCGAAACTTCCGACAGTTTAACGATTCTTTCCCGGATAAGAGGAATTACTTTGTTCAAAATTTTTTCGTCAGCCCCCTTGGGGACAAACGGTTTTATTAATAAAAGTAAATCTTCGTCGGATTTTTGGCGAATATAGTGACCGTTAAACCAGTCTAATTTCTTGCGGTTAAAAACTGGATTAGCTGTTTGCAGTTGGCCAGCCTTGAAGTTGGCTACAAATTCCTCCAGAGTAAAGAGCTCCCGGTTATCTTTCGGTGCCCATCCTAAAAGCATAATGAAGTTTAAAAGTGCTTCCGGTAAATACCCTTCCGCCAAAAATTCTTCAATCATTACGCTCCCTTTTCTCTTTGAAAGTTTTCCTCCCGCCGGATCAAGAATATCAGTTAAATGGCCAATTTTAGGCAATTCAAATCCCAAGTACTTAAAGAGCAATAGATGAACCGGCGTACTGGGCAACCAATCTCGCCCCCGGACAATATGAGAAACCTCCATCGCGTTGTCATCTACCACTACCGCTAAGTGGTAAGTCGGAAAGCCATCGGACTTCAAAAGCATTACTTCATCAATATTTTTAGTTTCCCAAGAAATTTCTTTATTTAAAACAAAGTCATTGAAAGAAACGGTTTCATTATCCGGAACTCTCAATCTGATTGCCGGTTTCTGGCCTGATTTTAGCTTCGCCTGGACTTCTTCCGGCGACAAATTCCGACAAGCATCTCTTAAATTAATAGTTTTTTGCTCGTGTTCTTCTGCAATCGCTTCTTTTGTTTGCGGTGGACAAAAACAAAAGTAAGCATGACCGCTGGCCACTAGCTTTTCGGCAAAATCTTTATAAATCCCCAAGGCCACTTTCTCCGACTGAATATAAGGCCCAAATTTACCGCCAACTACCGGCCCCTCATCCCAATTAAGACCAAAGATTCTTAAATCTTCTAATATTTTTTCGGTGGCCCCAGGCACGAAGCGGCTTCGGTCGGTATCTTCGATTCTTAAAATGAATTTCCCCTTCTCGCTTTTAGTCAAAGCATAAGCGTAAAGGGCAGTTCTCAAAGAACCGATGTGGAGAAATCCCGTCGGGCTCGGAGCAAATCTCGTTCTTACCTGCCTGCCGGCAGGCACGGTATCATTCATATTTCCCTTGATTTTACCTCAATTCCTACCTATACTCAACCTATTTCGCCTGTATACTAGTTGAGTTCATACTCAATTAAAACCACTTAAAATTCTAGTCAATTGAGTATATACTCAACCATATATGGCCACTCTCACCGAGACGGCTTATTATTCCCGTCAAGCAATAAAATACGGTTCGATTGCCGTCGTCATTTTATTAATTTTAAGAGGGGCTTTTTTATCCTTCCGGACCTACTGGAAAAAGGCTCATCCGCCACCGCCACCCGCGCCAACGGTTACTTTCGGCAAACTGCCTAAATTGGAATTTCCCGAAAGAAAGGACTTACCAAAACTAAGTTTTAAGCTGGAAACAATTTCCGGAACTCTGCCCAAATTAGCAACTCAAGCTAAAGTCTTCTTTATTCCTCAACCTTCTTCCAATTTACTGGCTTGGGACAATACTAAGGCCTGGGCCCGACAACTAGGCTTTAACCGTGAACCCGAAGCCATTGATAGATATGAGTATCGTTTCACTTCGGAAACCAACCCACCCACTATTCTCGAAGTTCATGTTTTAAGCAAAAATTTCCGACTTTACTATGACTGGAAAAGCGATTTGGAAATTCTTTCGCAGGGTAACCCCCCCCAAGAAAAAGAAGCTATCGCCTTGGCCCGGGGGTTTCTACAAGGAGCGGGGGCCTTAAGTGAGGACTTAAGTCAAGGACCAGCCGAAGTGACTTACCTTAAATATAAAGACGGCAACTTGACTAAAGCTCTTTTCTTCTCGGAAGCCAATTTCGCCAAAGTTAATCTTTTCCGCCAGGACCTAGACAATTTAAAAATTTTACCCGCGAATCCTAAAGACACTAATGTCTCGATTACTATCGGCCCTACTGGCAACCGTAACCGAGGAATTATCGAGGCTAAATACACTTATGCTTCAATCTCCCAAGCGAATTTCGCCACTTATCCTTTAAAGGATGTTAACGCTGCCTGGTCGCAGCTGACTGACGGAAAAGCCTTCGTTGCCAATCTCGGTAATAATTCGGGAGAAAAAATTATTATTAGAAACGCCTACTTAGCTTATTACGATAGTGAAAACCCCCAAAACTTCCTGCAGCCCGTCATTGTCTTTGAGGGCGATAATGATTTTTATGCTTACGTGCCGGCCGTTAGCGAAACTTGGTTTGAATAAGGGCTAACTTTTAGGCTTAACGGTCTCCCAGCTAAAATTGGTAAAAATCCACTCAATTAACTTTTGGGTTTCGCCGAAACGGTCTTGACTGCCGAGAACAACCGTCACGACTTTCTCGCCGTTCCTCTCGGTTAAAGCAATTAAGCATTCGCCGGCGTTTTGCGTCCAACCGGTTTTTACCCCTTTAACTCCTTCCAGCTTACCCACTAACTCGTTGGTGTTTTTCAAAAAATGATTAATCTCGCCGGAAACATCACTAACCGCCACCGCCGAAGTGGAAACAATCCGCACAAATATCGGGTTTTTAACTGCTTCTTGAGTTAATCTCGCCAAATCCCTGGCGGTAGAATAATGACCTGTCTCATCCAGGCCAATTGGGTTGACAAAGTGAGTATTATCAAGCCGTAAATCTTTCGCCTTTTGATTCATCGCTTCAACAAAAGCCCCGGTTCCCCCGGGAAAATTTTCCGCCAAAACTAAAGTGGCATCATTGCCCGAACCGACTAAAATACCATATAAAAGATTTTCTACCGTTATTCGCTCCCCCGGCAAAAGTTTAATTAAGTTACCGCTAACGGTTATCCGGCCGACTGTCAAAATCTGATCCAAAGGATAGTGTTCCAGAGCCACCAAGGCCGTCATTATCTTGGTCGTTGAGGCAGGGAAAAGTTTTTGGTCCGCTTCTTCTTCGTAAAGTGGCACCATCGAATTAACATCCAAAGCTATCACCGAGCGGGCAGAAAAGGTGGGAAGTTCAGTCACCTTTTTATTGACCGGATAAGGAGCGGGGGTGGGTAAAAGAGTCCGAAAACCTAATATCCCCCTTAAGGTTAAAGCCGGTTTTGGAGGAGTCTTGACCATCGCCCGGCCAATCAACAAAAAAACCAGGATGGCCAAAAAGCCCATCAAGGAAAAAGACAGCCTTTTCGGCCGAATATTAAGCTTCAACTTCGATAGAGAAAAAGAAGGAAAATTCATTTTTTGGCAATTTTCAGAGAAAGCTCTTTTAGCTGTTCTTCAGACACGGCGGTCGGCGCTTCCATAACGGCAGTTTGCCCGGAAGAGCTCATCGGGAAAGCAATCACCTCGCGCAAACTGGATTCTCCCAATAAAATCATTAAAAATCGATCCAACCCCGGTGCAATTCCTCCATGAGGAGGAACGCCGTATCTAAAAGCCTTAAGCAAATGACCGAATTTTCTCTCTATCTCCTCTTTGGTATGGCACATTATTTCAAAAACTTTAGTCAAAATCGCTGGGTCAGTAATACGCAAGCTCCCTCCGGCAATCTCGTAGCCATTGAGGACCATATCGTATTGATAAGATTTCAGCTCGCCGATATTCTTACCCGCCATTAAATCTGGAATGCCTTCCTCTTTCGGCGCCGTAAACGGATGATGCATCGCATCCCAGCGGTGTTCTCTTTCTTTCCATTCAAATAAAGGGAAGTCAATCACAAAACAAAAAGCCAGCTCATTTGGGTCATTTTTGTCTTTCCGCAAATCGGGTTTATCCGTGCCATGCTTTTCCATCACCTCGTCATAGGTTAAGCGGGGAAATTCCGAAAAAGTCAGTTTCTTTTCTGGAAAAAATTCTTTAACAATCGCCTTATAAAGATTTTCAACTAACGATAAGATTTCTTCTCGATTGACAAATGACATCTCAATATCCAGTTGAGTAAATTCTCCATAAGCTCGGTCCGCTCGCGGATCTTCGTCACGGAAACAACGGGCAATTTGAAAATATTTTTCAAAACCGGCTATCATTAAAAGCTGTTTATATTGTTGTGGCGATTGGGGAAGGGCATAAAAACAGCCAGGCTGTAACCTTGAAGGCACCAAAAAATCTCTTGCACCTTCAGGAGTAGCTTTGGTCAGAATTGGAGTCTCAATTTCCACAAAGTCTTTTGCGTTCAAATAATCGCGGATGAATTTAATTACCTGATGGCGTGTCCGAAGATTACGTGTCATCCGTGGCCGGCGTAAATCAAGATAGCGATATCTTAAACGAACCTCTTCATTAATATCCAGTCCTTCTGTATCTGTCGGAAAGGGTAACTCGGCCGCTTTGGCCAAAATCTTTAGCTCTTTAGCCTCAATTTCCATGGCCCCCGTAGGCAATTTTGGGTTAACCAGATTAACCGGCCGCTCTTTAACCACTCCTCTTACTTCGATTGCCCATTCCGGCCGTAGCTGCCGCGCCTCTTCCAAACCAACCATCACTACTTGAACTAAACCGCTGCGGTCACGCAAATCAATGAAAACAATCTTTCCGTGGTCACGGCGGGTATTCACCCAACCCTGAAGAAGAACTTCCTTACCCACTTTTCGAGGAGTCTCCGTCACCAAAGTTCTTTCCATAGGCTGATTTTACACCTTTAGCCACTCCTTGACAACGCTGATGACCCTTGAGGAAAGGGCGCTAGTTAAACCCTTGCCGAACAATGCCTGGCAATATGTCTTCGGGCCTGTTGAGTCACCACAAATCTTAACCACTTTTCCGAAGGCCTCCCTCCTTCTTTATTTATTATTTTGACCAAATCACCGCTCCTAAGCTTATAATCTAAGGCCACCATTTTCCCATTGATGATTGCCGCCTGTGTCTCGTTACCTAAAGAAGAATGGATCGCATAAGCAAAATCAACCGGGGTGGCGCCCTGTGGTAAATCATAAACATCTCCCTTGGGCGAAAAAACAAAAATCCGGTGAGCCAAAGCATCAAATTTCAAAGCTTCCATGAATTCCTGGGAACCCACTACTTCTTTCTGCCAAGAAACTAATTGTTTTACCCAAGCAAGTTTATTGCCGGGAACAAAAAACCCCTCATCGCGCCTACTCTGGTTCACTTTAGACTTATTCTTCTCATTGGCATAAAACCAATGTGCAGCAATTCCATTTTCCGCCTCCTCATGCATTTCGAAAGTTCGGATCTGGATTTCCAAAATTCTTTCATCTAAGGAAAAAACCTTCGTATGAAGCGAACGGTAACCATTTGGTTTTGGCTGGGCAATAAAATCGGAAATGCCCTGATTAGGAACTGGTTTCCAGTGAGAGTGGATAATCCCCAAAGCCGCATAACAATCACGGACTGTTTCCACCAAAATTCTCATTGCTACTAAATCGTAAACTCGCGAAATATCCCTATTGATTTCTGGGCGCAAGAGCTTTTGCCAGAGACTATAAAGATGTTTTGGCCGGCTAGTTATCTTTGCCCGAATGCCTTCTTTTGCCAACTCTTTGTAAATTACTCGAGTTGATTTCTTCAAAAATTCCTCTGCTTTCCGATAATGGGGCTTGGAATAATTAATCACCCACTGGTAATCCTGGGGGAAAACATAGGGAAAAGCCAAATCTTCCAACTGCCCTTTAATTTCTCCCATTCCCAACCTTTCCGCCAAAGGGCCATAGACTTCCAGGGTTTCTTTGGCATTTTTAAATTGTTTTTCCAACGGCAAATACTGCAAAGTCTGCATATTATGCAATCGATCGGCCAACTTGACCAAAATTACCCGTAAATCTTTGGCCATAGCCAAAAGCATTTTACGTAAATTCTCGACAAATTCCTCATCCGAAGAACCTCTCAGTTTAATTTGACTAATTTTGGTCACTCCCTCAACTAAACCGGCTATTTCCCGCCCGAATTCTCTTTCCAGTTCTGATAGGGAAACATTACTATCTTCTACTACATCATGCAAAAGACCAGCGGCAATCGAGACTGAACCTAAATGGTAATCAGCTAAAATATTGGCAACCGCTAAAGGGTGAATAATTACTGGCTCGCCGGAATATCTTTTTTGGCCAGCATGAGCAATCATTGCAAATTCGTAAGCTTTTCTGATAAGGCTAAAATCGGCGTCAGAGTTATGATTCTGAACCTTAACGATTAAACTGTCCAGATCATTCATCTTAGAACCCTTTCAAGACAGCTTTTCCTTCAAAACCATGATTGGGGACTTTGATGTCTTTGACCTTCAATTCTAATTTTTTCTCGCCCCGCCACTCATTAAGAGTTAAAGAAAAAGCTACCGCCACTTTTTCACCCCGGACTAATTGACCTGCTAAAGCCCCCTGATTAAAAGCAATCGCCGTCAAACTCCTCCCCCGGCCACCGCTTTCCTCGGGAACGGCTCTCACCGTCAAGCGCAAATGCTTGCCGAAATTCCCCACTAAACGGAAATCTTCAACTATGGCCGCACCGGCAAAAACCGGTTCAAAATTTCCCAAACCGAAAGGGGCCAATTTCCTAATATTTTCCCAAAGGTCCATTGAAATCGCCGAAAGCGGCAGCTCCAAGTCAATCTTTAAGGTTTTCTCCAACATCTCCGCCCCGATTTCTTTCTCCGCCAGCTCGAGTAATCTTTGTTTTAAAAGCTCAATTTTTGCTGTCTCCACCGTAAAGCCCGCTGCCATCGGATGGCCACCGGCATCAACCAAAAGCTCATTTTGCGTCCTAATCGCCTCAATAATATTAAAGCCGCTAATTGAGCGGGCCGACGCTTTTGAATAAACTTCGCCGATAGAAAGAACCACTGCCGGCCGATAAAATTCTTCCACTAATTTTCCCGCCACTAAACCGATTATTCCCTGATTGTAGGATTCATGGCCAACAAAAATAATTTTAGACCTTGGGTCTTGGTCATTGGTCATTTTTACCGCCGCCCTCGCCGTTTCCTCGGTTAAAAGCTGCCTTTCCCGATTAGTTGTCCCTAATTTCAGGGCTAATTCTCGGGCTTTTTCCGAGCGGGGAGTGCACAAAAGCCGAAGCGATTCCAAAGCGTGTTCCATCCGCCCCATCGCGTTTAACCGGGGAGCAATGATAAACCCGACTTCATAAGTCCCAATTTCCCCTCTTTTTAAACCAGCCTCTTCCATAATCGCCAAAAGCCCACATCGTTTAGTTCGATTTAAAGCTTCAAGGCCAAATTTAACCAGACTGCGATTAACCCCCAATAGGGGTTCTAGGTCGGCGATGGTCGCCAGGGCCACTAAATCTAAGTAGGCTTCCCCGTCGGCTATTTTTTCTGCCGTTAAAAGCTCTTTGGCAACAAACCAGGCAATCGCGGCGGCGCTAACTTTATCGGTGTGAACGACAGCCGGACCAGCCGGCCATTCTTCTCCCGGTTGATGATGGTCGCAAACAATAACATCAATTCCCAAGCTTTTAGCAAACTTTACTTTCTCCGCCGCGGTTATGCCCTGATCTACCGCGATTATTAATCCCAGTTCTTTATTTTCCTTTTTTAATCTTTCGATAGATTCTTTATTTAAGCCATACCCTTCACTTACTCTTTCCGGAATATAAGGTAAAACTTTTTTGGTTAATCGGTAAAGGGTTTCCCACAAGATTGCCGTCGCGCAGATACCGTCAGCATCATAGTCGCCGTACACTACAATTGCTTCTTCTTTCTTAATTGCCTTCAAAATTCGAGAAACCGCTTTTTTAATTTCCTTCTCGTCTATCCCTAAATCCTTCGCCGTCATTTTGTTTGGCTGAACCGGGCTTAAAAATTCCTCAATTTCGCGCTCAGTTTTTAACCCCCGGTTTTCCAGCAAAGCTTTAATAACGGCGCCATTTTTATCTTTCGGAACCTGAACATTAGACTGATTTAAAATTGTCCATTTCATGCTTAATTTATATCATTACAAGTAGTATAATTCTAGCATATGAGACAAACTCTTCCCGAAGAATTAGCTAAAAAAGTTCCGGTTCCAGTATTCACTATCTTCGAGAAATTTCGCCAAACAGGCTTTGAAATTTATCTCGTTGGCGGCGCCGTCCGCGATTTGCTTCTTAATCGGGAAATTCATGATGCCGATTTTACCACTAATGCCCGGCCGGAAGAAATCCAAAAAATCTTTCCCGAGAGTTTTTATGACAATATTTTCGGAACCGTCAGACTAATGGTTAAAACCGGGAAGGACGAGGAAAAATATGAAATCACCACTTACCGGACAGAGATGGGTTATACCGACAAAAGACGACCGGATCAGATTTTTTGGGGAAAAACGCTCGAAGATGATTTAAAAAGAAGAGAGTTGACAATTAATGCCATGGTGATTGGCCCGACGAGGGAACAGCCGTTGGAATTAGTCGATCTTTTTGGTGGCCAGGAGGATTTGGGAAAGAAAATTATCCGGGCCGTTGGTAATCCCGACGAGCGATTCTCTGAAGATGCTTTGCGGATGATGCGGGCTATTCGCTTTGCCAGCCAGTTGGGCTTTGCTATTGAGCCCAAAACCTTCGCCGCCATTCAAAAAAACGCTAAACTCATCAAATTTATTTCCTGGGAAAGAATCCGCGATGAGCTTTTGGGGATATTGGCCAGTGATTTTCCCAGCGACGGGATTACCCTGCTTTACAGCGCCTGTTTGCTGGAATATATTCTTCCCGAGCTAATTCCCGCTTACGGCGTGGCTCAAGCCAAACACCATATATATGATGTCTGGACTCACTCTTTAATGTCTTTAAAATCAACTCCCAGCCAAGACCCGCTAGTGCGTTTGGCGACTTTAATCCATGATATTGGCAAGCCGGTGGTAGCGAAAGGCATTGGCGAAGCCCGCACTTTTCACAATCACGAAGTAGTCGGTGCCCATTTGGCGGAAAAAATCGCCAGACGGCTTAAGTTTTCCAAAAAAGACGAAGAAAAACTGGTAACTTTAGTCCGCCGGCATCAGTTCACCGTTGACGAGCGGCAGACTGATGCCGCCATCCGCCGATTTATTAGAAACGTCGGCAAAGAAAATCTGGCTGATATTTTAGCCCTGAGAATTGGCGACCGACTGGGTGGAGGAGCGAAAGAAACTTCCTGGCGCTTGGAAAAATTCAAAAAAAGGCTTGAGGAAGTCCAAAAGCAACCTTTTACCGTTGCCGACATAAAAGTCAACGGCTTTGACGTGATGAAAATTTTAGGCCTTAAACCCGGTCCGGAAATAGGCAAAATTTTAAACCGGCTTTTTGAAGAAGTGGTGGAGAAAAAAACCCCCAATGAAAGAGAAGCCCTTTTAAAAAGACTCAAAGAAATTAAGCTCTAACTAGTCGGCGGTTCACTTTGAGTGCTTTTAGGTCTTGCCAAACCACCAAAAGCGGCGCGGCGGTGAAGGTGGAAGAATAAGTGCCGGAAATGGTGCCAATAAGGAGAGCTAGAGTAAACCATTTAATGGTTGAACCGCCTAAAAGATAAAGGGCAATGAGCATAAAAATAATCGTCATTGAATTATTAATGGACCGGGAAAGGGTTTCCGTGATTGCCTTATTCACCAAACTCTCAAAAGGAACTGCTGGGAATTTCTTTTGCGACTCCCGAATCCGATCGTAAACCACTACCGTATCATGAACGGAAAAAGAAAGCACGGTTAAAACGGCCGTCACAAAAAGGGTATCCGCTTCCACCCCGGCAAAATGCCCCAACAAGCTAAAAGTTCCTAAAAGCACCAGCGAATCATGAAACATCGCCAAAATAGCGGAGACACCAAACATTGGGTCTTTAAATTGCCGCCAAACATATAAAAGAATAAAACTCGCCGCCAAGACAATGGCCACTACCGTTTTACGAATAAGCTCCTTACCTAAAATTGGACCGACTGTCTCAAACCGAAGTTCTGCCGGCTTTTCTGCCGCTACCTCGGCTACTGCCGCAATTAGCGAGATCGCTTTCTCTCGCTCCATTGGTTTGGCTCGAAGAAGAAGGCGGTTTTCTCCCGAAAGTTGGACCGAAGAAATTTCTTCTTCTTGCTCACTCACCGCTTTAGTAATTTCCTTATACGTTCCCTCGTCAATTTTTTTCTGAAACTGCAGTTCCAAAATGGAACCGCCGGTAAAATCAATCGACGGCTTTAAACCCCAACGAAAAAGCGAGAATAATCCCGGCAAAATCACCAGCGCCGAGATAAAAAAGTAAAGCCATTTAAATTTCATAAAATTCATACTTTTACCCCTGGTACAAAATTCTCACTAAATTTCTAGTCACCACAATTCCCGTAAATAAAGAAACGGCAATTCCCAAGGCCAAAGTTAAAGCAAAGCCTCTAACCATTCCCGACGCGTTTAAGAAATTCCAATTAAAGGGATTAAACAAAATAAAAGCGGTGATTAAAGTACAGATATTCGCGTCGCGAATTGAATCCCAGGCGCGGCCAAAACCCAGCTCCATCGCCATCGACAAAGCTTTCCCCGTCCTTATCTCTTCTTTCATTCGCTCAAAAATTAGAATGTTTGAATCGACCGCCATTCCCACTGAAAGTAAAAACCCGGCCACTCCCGGTAAAGTTAAAGTGACTCCGACCAGCTTATAAATTGCCACTGTTATTAAGGCGTAACTTATCAGCGCCAAATCGGCCAAACCCCCCAGCTTGCCATAGTAAGCCCACATAAACGCCATTACCAAGGCCAAGCCGATAATTCCCGCCCGAATTGACTTTTGGACTGATTCTTCTCCCAGCGTCGCCCCCACATTCCGCTGCTCGATTAGTCTAATCGGCACCGGCAGTGCCCCGGCATTCAATTGAACCGACAGCTTCTGCGCCTCCTGGCGAGTAAAGCCGCCTTTAATCACCGCCTGGCCGGTTGTAATCGGCTCTTCCACTTTAGGAGTCGAAATGGGCGTCTCGTCTAAAAATATCGCGACTATCCGACCGGTATTTTTAGTCGTAATTTCTCCAAATTTTTTGGCTCCTTCGGCGTTAAATTCTAAACCAACGACGGGACTGCCGGTATTGGGGTCAAATTGCACTGAAGCTTTCTTTAAGTCTTTGCCCGTCAAATTGGTCTTGAGAAGGAACTCGCCACTTTTGGAAGCGGCTTCTTGATCGGGATTTTCTTCCCAAAATTCTAATTGGGCGGTTTTGCCAATTAAATCGATGGCCTGATTGGCATCCTTTACTCCCGGCAATTCCACCACTAGCCGATAATCCTTGTCTGTTCTGGCCGTTTGGACAGTGGCTTCGCTCACTCCAAAAAAATTGACCCTTTTCTCAATATTTCGCTGAGCGGCCAAAAGGGCCTCCTCGCGATTGGCCTCTTCTACCCCGTTCATATCAGCGGTGAAAACCAAATGAGTTCCCCCTTGCAAATCCAAGCCTTTTTTGATTTCTAGCGGCCGACGGAAATTAATCGGACCAATTTTAAAATCTAGGTTTTCAAAAGAGAGCTTTTGGTCAATTTTCAATTGACCGAGGGAAAAACGCAAATGAAAATCCTTCGGTAAATCAATAAAAAAGGAAAAAAGAACCAAAAAAATTATTAGCCAGAGAATCGACTTTTTTTTCTGCATCTTCCGAACATTCTTTTCAGCTTTTAGGCCGCTTTGCTTTTCTTCTAGTTTTAAGAAAATTTTCCGAAAGCGGCAGCTGTTTCATCCCGGAAAAAAGGTAAGTAATTTCCCCTTTCTCTGTTTTAATCTCTAATTCTACCTCATCACCCGGCCGGATGCCAACCAAATCGACAAATTCCCAAGGAATAGTCACCGCTAAGGAATTTCCCGTTTTAATTACTTTCTGGGCCATTTTTACCCAATCGTCGGCAATTACCTCATTAGTTCCTCTTCATCGCCGATAATCATTACTTTGGTACTACTCAAAATCCCCAACAAAAACGGATCTCTCCTTTTTTTGCGAAACTCAAATTCCTCGTTAGCCATCACTGTATAATTAATCTCCTGGTCTCTTTTCTCTTCTTCCGCTTTCACTAAAGCCGCCAGTTCCACCATGACCACCTCTCCCACAACTAAAATATCAACTTCTTCTTCTTTACGCGGCAATCGACGGACAAATTTTCCCGAAAAGACACAAAAGGTAATCTTCCCAATTCGGTTTCGATTTTTAATAATCTGTTCTCCCAAGCCGGTTTCCTTAGCCACCATGGCGAGGAGTTGGTCATAAAGAGAGTAGTTGGGATTAAGCCAATAATAGAGACGGTTACCACGCGGCTCTTTCTTCAGGAGTCCCACTTCTTCCAAATGTTGGAGTTCTCGGCGAACAGCATTAATTTCCTCTCCGATTTTTCTCACTAAATCACGTACGTGGTAAAGCCCCGCCGAGTTGGCAAAAAACAAATCCAGGAGCTTAACCCGAACTTTGGAAACAACAATGTCTTTCAACATCTCTTTCTGAAGGGCAGGAATTAGCTTATCTGAAACAAGTTTTAATAGTTAACCTTGCCGGTGGTAGGCAGAATTTCAATCCAAACCAAACCGCGATTGAACTTAATCTCCTTTCCCCGATCATCAAAAAACAGCGTTCTGTCTGTCCGCGATTTTTTCGACCACTTGCCTTCAATCACTTGTCCGTCCAGGAAAATTAAAGCTTTCCCGGTTCCGATAGTCTCATAGAGCAAGTGTTTATGTTCGTCCACCGGCCCTTTTTCTTGAGCAAACTGAATTACCACATTTTTTGCCGCTAGTTGCTCTTTAGTATTAAAGTCAGTGTGCGGCTCTCCGCCATTATACCTTTTGTAGGCATTGCTCGCTTTGTCATATTCCCAACGAACTCGGTAAGCTTTATAATCGCGCCAGAAATCAAACTCCGGTGAAACGGAACCGGCCGACGGGGAGTCGTCTTTAAATTGCCAAGAACGGAAATTTTTATCCCAGGAGACCCCTTTGTAATTAACGCTAGTTAACTTTCTCTCCGCGGCGGTCGCCCAGAGCGCTTCGCTGCTGCAATACATTGAATGCTCGGTCGCCACCGGATGGCCAAGGCGGTCCGGTTCTCGTCGACAAACGCGGAAACCCAAGGCAAACTGGTCCAAATCAGAGCGAGTTTCTTTGTTCTTCCATCCATAAGTGCCGATTTGGCAAAGCGCTTTGGCTTTGGGGTCAACTGTCGGATCATTGCATTGGCCGGCGCCGCCGACATGAGTATATAAAGGATAGTCACCATATTCTGAAACCCAATCCAAAAAGTAAGTGCGGGCCGAGCGAACTGGACCCAAATCATAATCGCCTTGCAGAGCATAAGCCGCTTGACCGCAGTAAAAGACCGCCATTAAGCGGGTTATCGCCCCTTCCGCCACTGCCTCGTAAACAACATCCGCTCGACTTAAGCCGGATTGCGGCCGGGATTCTTCGTGGTTTTCAATCATTACCAGAAGCGGTCGCCTCCCTTCCCATAAATTCTTCTCCGTCTTCGTATATTTTGCCCCATTGAGAGGACAGGCTTGATCTTTCGGCCCGGTTAATACCGGAAAGCGAGAACCGGCTCCCGGAGTTGTGGTTGCCGTCGGCGTCGGACTCTCGAAAATTGAAGACCGGTTTTTTAGAAAACCAAAAGCGACTACCGAAACCCCGGCAGACAATAAATAAACCCCGACTAACAAAAGGACCAAGTTTAGTTTTTTATTCATAAGGAAAGACCTTGCTATATTATAATAACTTTTCACTTCTTGCCTTTTTTCTGAGCCTCGACGACAGCTTGCACTTCCTCCTTAGAAAATTCGTATCCCGTTTCTTTTCCCTGAGTTACCGGTTTGGCAAAAACCCGAGTGGAATCGCGACTGTGTAAACTAGTGATAACAAAACCATTATTGTAATTGTCTAAAAGCGCCAACACAAAGCTTTGATTGCCCCCCGTATCGGCAAAAGGATTATAGCGAACTAAACCAATTTTTTGAATATGGCTGTTGCCTTCAATCTTCAGCTCTTCCAGCTTCTTTTCCAACTCAGCGCTTAATCCCTCTCCTTTTTTGATCGCCGTTAAGACTTCGTCTAAAAGGACTTTTAAATCCTTTTCGCTTACTCCTTTAGTTAAACGGGCAAAAGTTTTATAAACCCGAATCAAAAGAAAGGTAAGTGCTCCCAGCCAAGTAAAAACCAACAAAACCGTCACCAAAAATGTTGTTTCCGCAAAGTCCGGCATCTTTAGCAATTGTAAGAGCAACAAATATCAAAGTCAATCCTTCGACAAGTTCACCCTGAGCGTAGCCGAAGGGCTAGACAAATTTTTTTCTCTTGTGATATATTGAACGCGATGGGAAAAAAAACGAAAAAAGAGAAAATTATCGCCGATTTAAGGAGAAAGGTCCAAGCGGTTCAATCCCAAGCTTCTCCGGCTCCGGCGAATAAAACCCCTCTTTTATCGGCCATAGATGAACCCAAAAAAGATAATTTTCCTCTCAAACCAACATTTCAAACTCCATCTCTCTATATCTATCCCGTTCAACTAATTCGAAAAGACTTGACAAAAACTTTTCTCTTGTCCATACTGGCAATCAGCCTCGAGGTAGCTTTGTTTTTGCTTCTCGAGAAACACTTGGTTCTGCCCTTCAGAATCAGTTTTTAGGAGGGAGGTGAAGGAGAGACTATGACAACTATGTACTGCGTGAAGTGCCGCGGCAAAAAGGAAGTCGCCAATCCGGAAAAAGTAACCATGAAAAACGGTAAACCGGCGATGAAAGCTAAATGTCCTGATTGCGGCACTCAGATGTTCAAAATTGGCGCTGCCTAAATTGGGATTTTTGAGAAATCAAACCCCCCGTCAGGAAGCGGGGGGTTTTGGGTCTTAAAGGAGCTTTTTCTCATTGATCTATCTCCTTTGGCCGATATTGTAAAGCTTCAGCTAAATGGGCGGGCGTAATCTCCTCCTCTCCGGCCAAATCGGCAATTGTCCGCGAGATTTTAATTAAACGGTAATATGACCGGGCGGAAAGCTGAAACTGGACCACGGCTTGACGTAACAAATTTAAACACGCCTGAGAAAGAGGGCAAAATTCTTTAGTGTCCCTAGTCGACATTTCGGTGTTGCAAGTAATTTTAGTCTGCCTAAACCTCCGGGTTTGAATATCGCGAGCCGCCTGAACTTCCTGCTTTATCTTTTTTGAGCTTTTCGCCGCCGGTTGGGAACCGTTGGTGATTAATTTCTCGACCTTCACGGCGGGGACATCAAGATGTAAGTCAATCCGATCTAAAATCGGGCCGGAGACCCGCTTGCGGTAGCGCTCAATTTGACCGGGTAGGCAGCGGCATTTCTTTTCATTACTGCCAAAAAAGCCGCAAGGGCAAGGGTTAGCGGCTGCCACCAAAATAAATTTAGCGGGAAAAACTAAGGTGCCAGCCGCCCGAGAAACAGAAACAATACCGTCCTCTATTGGCTGGCGCAAGGCTTCCAAAACATGGCGGGGGAACTCGGGAAATTCGTCCAAAAAGAGTATCCCCCGATGAGCCAAGGAAATTTCCCCTGGCCCAGGCCGACTGCCACCCCCAATCAAACCAATTCGGCTAACGGTATGATGAGGAGCGCGGAAAGGGCGAAATTTAATCAGCGATTCCCCCGCCGGCAGATTGCCGGTTATCGAATATATCTTAGTTACTTCTAAGGCTTCCCCCTCGGTCAAATCCGGTAAGATTCCCGGTAGAGCTCGAGCCAGCATTGTCTTGCCTGCTCCAGGAATCCCCCGTAAAAAAATATTATGCCCCCCAGCCGCCACAATCGTCATCGCTCTTTTGGCCTGCTCTTGACCGGCGATATCGGCAAAATCAAATTCCACTTCCACTCGAACTTGAATTTGGGAAAACTTAAGCGTCGGCTGCGGCTGAATTTCTCCTAGCCCACAAAAATGTTTAAATAAATCCAAAAGAGAGGTGACCGGTAAAATAGTAATCCCTTCAACCACGGCCGCTTCTCGGGCATTGACCGCCGGGACAATAATTTGAGCAAAATCCTTTTCTTTGGCCAAAAGCGCCATCGCCAAAATTCCGTTAGTGTGGCGCAGAGAACCATCCAAAGAGAGCTCCCCTAAAATGAGTGTCTTGGTCAAATCTTTCTGCACCTGACCAGAGGCCAACAAAATTCCCACTGCCATGGGTAAATCAAAAGCCGGGCCCGCTTTAGGCAAATCAGCGGGAGAAAGGTTAACGGTTAAACGGCGGTCAGGAAAATCCAGACCAGAATTCTTAATCGCGCTTCTGACTCTTTCTCTGGCTTCTTCAATCGCTTTATCAGGCAAACCGACAATGGTAAAGGAGGGCAAGCCCGAAGCGGCAATATCGATTTCTACTTCGATGGGGACTGAATCCAAGCCAACGGTTGCTCCAGAAAAGATGCGCGCTATCACTAGTTAGATTATTCACAAAACTTTTTGCCTTTGCAAGAAATCAAACTCGGAAGGAGAGGAAAAAAGCCAAAGCGCCAATGGCCAAACAGTAAAAACCAAAGAGATAAAACTTTTCCGACTTAAGGGATTTTTGCAATAAAAGCAAGGCAAAATAGCCCACCACTCCGGCCATCAGCATCGACAGAATCGGGAGAGGGGAGAAAGCTTGAGCGAAACCATCTTCCTTAATTTCCAATATCGTTGCCCCTAAAATAGCAGGAATGGCGAGCAAAAAAGATAATTTAAAAGCTGTTTGTTGGGAAAAATCTCTGATTAAAACGGCGCTAATAGTTGAGCCCGATCGGGAAATGCCCGGGAGTAAGGCCATCGCTTGAAAAATTCCCACAAACAAAGAATCTCTCCAAGTTATTTTTTTCGGGCGGTCTTTAATTTTCAGTTTGGAGGTCAAAAGGAGCAAAGCGCCAAAAAGGGCCCAGGCCACTCCTACTAGCCATAAGGAATCAAAAGTCGCCTTGAGTTTAGCGTTGAAAATAAGTCCAGCAAAGGCGGCCGGAATCGAGCCCAGAATAATAAAAGACCAAGCGTTAATCTGCTTTTCCCAATTAAAGACTAGGTCCCAAATTTCTTTCCGGAAAAAAATAACAATTGAGCCAAGGGTCCCTAAGTGCAGCAAAACATCGAAAAAAACCGGCGGCCCCGCGATGGCCAAAGCTTTCTGAAAAAACACTAAATGGCCAGAGGAGGAAATCGGTAAAAACTCGGTTAGGCCTTGAACCGAAGCTAAAAAAATGGCCTCAAAGAAAGTCATCAAATTGATTTTACGCTCGAGATCTGCTATAATCAAGCCGTCAAGAGCCGGGAAATAGCCCCGCCTATGGCGGGGAGGAAAGTCCAGACAGCAGAAAGCAGGGTGATCAGTGAAAACTGATAGGATGTACCATCTGGTGCGTCCCTAGTTAGAGCAACAGTGACGATGCGGGTGGCGCCGCGTGAAACGACCAAGCGACTGGGTTCCCGATGTTACATCGGGAGGCAATCCTCCCCGCTGCAATCTTCGATTAACTCGTTTGAGGATGCTTTCCCGAGAGTTGAAGTTAAGAGCACGCGCCCTTCCGTAGCTTTGTGCGAAGGAGGGTCTAGAGAGATTATTTCCTTAAAACAGAATCTGGCTTACGAGCTTTTGACAATTTTAAGCTCGATTAAACCTTTTGGAGTGAGAAATTTCCGCCGTAATTTCTTCCAGAGCAATAAAAATCGGCACCGCTAAAATCGCTCCCCCGACCCCCGCCAACTTAAAACCAATGGCCAGGGAAATAATCGTAATTAAAGGGTTTATCCCCACCACTTGTTTCATTACCCGAGGAACTAAGATGGTATTTTCAATTTGCTGAACTAAAAAACCGAGGGCAGCGGCGGCTACGGCATGAAAGGGAGAAATCGTCAACCCAATTATTACCGCCGGAAAAGTTGATAAAATTGGTCCCACATTAGGAATAATTTCCAGCAAAAAAGCCAGAATTGCCAGCGGCAGGGCATAAGGCAGGCCAATTAAGCGAAAGCCGATGTAAGTTAAAATTCCGACGAAAGTCATTAAAACAATTTCGCCTCTCACCCAACCGCCCAAACGCACCTCAATTTTGTCAATTACTTTTTGCACTTTGGATTCATTTCCCTCGCCAAAAAGAAGCTTCAAGTAATAGTCGAGATTTTGCCTTTCCATTAAAAGGTAAAAAGTAATGACTCCCAAAGCCAAAACGCCGACTAAGTTAGAAAAAAGGCTGAAAATAAATTTAATTAAATTGGCGGGAATGGTGGAAAATTGAGTCAATTGAGTGGCAATCATCTTCTCATCAATGCCCAAGAACTGGAATTGCCGAAAGAAATTGGGCAATTGGTTAATTAAGCTAGAAGTCTGTTCCACTAGCGGCGGCACTATTCCCCCAACCCCAAAAGCTAAAATAGCTAAAATCGCAAAATAAATCAGGAGTATCGCTAACCAGCGAGGAAATCTAAGCTGCTCTAGCCTTTTGACTGAAGGGTTGAGGGCTGACATTAAGATTAAGGCAATAAAGAGGGCTAAGATAATCGAACGAATTTGGAAAAGCAGCCAAATAAAGGCAACAAAAATGGTGGTAAAGACAATTGTCCGGTAAGAAATCTCTATCTTCCGAGGCATAATTTAAATATACCAAGCTTTAACTAACATTTCCACTTTTTCTTGCCACCCTTCTTCGTCAACATCAAACCATTTGCCCTGAACCTGTCGAAGGGTTTTTCTAAACCAGGTCATTTGCCGCCGAGCATAATTATGCTCATCATACTTCCAGCGCTGAATTACTTCATCTCTTGCGGCCTTCCCCTCAAAATAATCTCGCCATTCCCGATAGCCAATGGTGCTCCCCAAAACGGAATTATCCCAATCGTAACCTTCACCCAAAAGTTTTTTAATTTCTTCCTCCGCCCCCATTCTCACTCTCTCCTCCGCTCGCTCATCTATTCTTCGATAAAGAACCTGAAGCGGCGCCGTCAGTCCAATTAATAGTTTGTCTAAATTTTTGAATTTTGAACTATCACTTTTAACTTTTAACTTTGAATTTTGAACTCGAGTGGCAATCTCGATTGCGCGTATTAGCCTTCGGGGATTTTTTCTGTCAGACTCATTCATCCTTCGACTTCGCTTAGGGTCAAGCTTTTCTAATGTTTTAAACAATAAATCAACGGAACAATGAAACAATCGTTCTCTTAGTTCCCAATTCGGCTCAATCCCCATTGTCCCAATTCCCTCCAAAGCCGCCTGCACATAAAAACCGGTTCCCCCGACTAAGATAGGAAGTTTCCCTCTTTTCCAAATATCCTGAATTGCCCCCCAAGCCAAACGATAAAAATCCGCGACGCTAAATTTTTGGTTCGGCTCCACCACATCATAAAGCCAAATTTTCACCCTTTCGGCCGTTTCTTTCCCGGTAATAATATCCATTCCTTTGTACACTTGCCTGGAATCCGCGGAAACAATCTCAGCGTTAAACTCTTTGGCCAGTTTAACCGCCAAGGAAGTTTTCCCGGTCGCTGTTGGCCCGGCAATAGTTAATATTTTATTCATCGGTCACTTTTTGTTTATTAAATTTTCCAAAACTTGCCAGCGTCTTTTCTTTTCTTTATAAAGAACATTATCCTCCATTTTGAAAGCAGCTGTTTGCTCCCGAGGGGAATACATCGCAATGTAAGCTTTGACAAAACCCACCCTTTTTGCTAGTTCCACGGTATGCTGAAATTGTTCTTCGGTTTCGCCGGGAAAGCCGACAATAATATCCGTGCCGATTTTAATCTCAGGAATGGCTTTTCTAATTTTTTTAACTAAAGCCAGATACTCTTTGGCCGTGTAATGACGATTCATTTTTCTAAGAATTTCGTCGTCGCCTGACTGAACGGGTAGATGCAAATAGCGGTCAATTTTAGGTAAACTCATTGCTTTGATAATTTCGTCATTTAAATCCCAAGGATTGGAAGTAATAAAAGAAATTTTTTCTATCCCGGGAACCTCGTGTAAAGCCGTAAGCAGCTTCGCAAAAGAAGGTTCAAAACTATTGACGTTCTGCCCCAGGAGAGTAATCTCCTTATATCCCCGCTTAGCCAATTCCTCCACTTCACAAACAATCTCCTCAAATGGCCGGGAAACTTCTCGTCCC
>Ga0307379_10001214_pt1 | contig 41050 bp, 31 predicted proteins | sample UN2MG_FD_202237 | JGI IMG/M metagenome (GOLD analysis project Ga0307379, IMG submission 202237) | Soil microbial communities from Risofladan, Vaasa, Finland - UN-2 | ecosystem: Environmental > Terrestrial > Soil > Coastal area > Acid sulfate soil | place: Finland: Risofladan, Vaasa | collected...
TGCATCTCGTCTCGATGATGGTCCAACAGCTTCCGAACCTCCTCATTCAGCTTATCCTCGATAAGCAACTGGTCAAGGACAAACTCATCGACCATCACCCGGAACATCTCAAGGTCTGACCTATCAACCTCAATCAGCTTCTCCTTGAGAAGGTCATCCACTATTCGACCAGCCAAAAACCGCACCTGCTCTCTCTTAAGCCTCATAATCTATCCACCCACTGAACACAGGTTCTGCCTCAGCCAGCATCGCTAGTTCGCCCTCCTGATCGATCTCGATCTTGAGAACTCCACCCCGCATTAACACGCGAACCGGCGTGTCCACCTTACCCAAGCGGTTGGCAATCGCCGCTGTTGCTGAGGCGCCCGTCCCGCAGGATAGAGTCGGCCCAGTGCCGCGCTCCCACGTGCGGACCTTGAGCTCGCCCCTCGATATGACCTGGACGAAGTGGACATTGGTCCTCTCGGGGAATACGGGATGGTTCTCGAGCGCATGTCCAAGGCTCTCGAGCGGAACCTTTGACACATCATCGCAGAAAACTACTGCGTGGGGATTCCCCACTGAGGCCGCCGAAACCACAAGTTCCTCGCCCTGAACTGTTATCGGCTGTTCCAAAAAATCGTCCTCGCGAGTGCCCAAAGCTGGGATATCGCCTCGCCCAAAAAGTGCCTTTCCCATCCTCACCTCGACCAGAGTGCAGCCGTCCTCGCTCTGGACAACGCGAGCAAGGACATTTCGGTCGGATGTAGCTATCCGGACGCCAGAGCTTGTCGCCTTCGCAAATCCCTTTCGCTCAAACGCATACCGGGCAGCGCACCTGAAGGCCGTCCCGCACGAGCCAGTCTCGGAACCGTCAGGGTTGAAAACCCTCATGTAGATGTCGGCATCGGCGCCCCCCGGACTGAGAACAGCGATACCGTCCGCCCCAATGCTGAACCGCCGCCTGCAAACATCTCTGGCGAGCTGCCCAAGGTCAACGCCGTCAAGAGCGCAGTCCTTTGCGTCGAACAGAATGTAGTCATTGCCCAGGCCATGCATCTTCACAAACGAAAGCCGCATCATCCCTAATCTCTCTTAACTCGAGGCTCCCGACGTTCAGCTGTCGGCTCATCCGGCCTGATAATTTGGCGCCTCCCTCGTGATCAGAACGCCGTGTGGATGGCTTTCCCTAAGCCCCGCCGTGGTTACCCGGATGAATCGGGCCTTCTGCTTAAGCTCCTCGATTGTGCGGGCGCCCAAATAGCCCATGCCCGCCGTAAGCCCGCCAATAAGCTGACAGACCAGCGAGGCCACAGAGCCCTTGTAGGGAACCATGCCCTCGATCCCCTGTGGGACCATCTTCTCCTCCGCATCCTCCCTGTAAAAATAACGGTCGCGGCCGCCGGCCTTCATCGCGCTCAACGAGCCCATCCCACGGTAGGCCTTGTAGCTTCGGCCCTCGTAGAGCACTATCTCGCCCGGCGTCTCCTCAGTCCCCGCAAAAAGATTGCCTATCATCACGCAGTCGGCGCCCGCGCCGATCGCCTTCGTAATGTCCCCGGAATACTTGAGGCCACCGTCGGCGAGCACCGGAATGCCGCAGATGGCCGCCGCCTTCGCACATTCGTAAATCGCCGTCAACTGCGGAACACCTACCCCCGCGACAACTCGCGTCGTGCAGATGGCCGATGGGCCGATCCCGACCTTTACAGCCTCCGCGCCTGACTTGCTCAGCGCCTCCACACCTTCACCTGTAACAACATTGCCGGCGACAAGCGCTGTCTCAGGATGCTCCGACTTCAGCCGTTCCACCATGTCGAGCACCACTTTCGAGAAACCGTTGGCCGTATCGACAACAATCACGTCAACGCCCGCATCAACCAGCGCATCGACCCGGTCCGGAGTGTCCGCCGAGACACCGACCGCGGCCCCCACCCTCAGCCGCCCAAGTGCGTCCTTGCAGGCTTTGGGATAGAACATCGACTTCTCGATATCCTTGAAAGTCATCAGCCCCACCAACGCGCCGCTCTCATCCACCACGGGAAGCTTCTCGATCCTGTTGCGGTGAAGCAACACCTTGGCCTCCTCCGTCGGCGTGTTGGGCTGAACCGTCACCAACTTATCAAGCGGCGTCATCACCTCGGCCACTTTCTTCGAGGTGTCTGCCTCGAACCTCAGGTCCCTGTGTGTCAAGAGCCCAACTAGCTTCCCAGAAGAATCGACCACAGGAAACCCCGAAACCTTGTGCTTCCGAACCATCATATTCGCCTTGCTCACTCGATCGTCAAGACTAATCGTAACAGGGTCCATCACCACAACACTCTCAGACCGCTTCACCCGATCAACCTCCGCGGCCTGAGACTCAATGCACATATTGCGATGAATAACGCCAAGCCCACCCTCGCGCGCAATCGCTATTGCGAGCCTACTCTCCGTTACTGTGTCCATCGCAGCGCTTATGATCGGGATGTTCAGCGTTATGTTCTTGGTCAATCGCGCGCGGGAATCCGCCTCGTGAGGCAGGACCTCTGACCGACCAGGGATCAGAAGCACATCGTCGAACGTCAAGCCTTCTTTACCGAACTTTTCCTGGAACTCCATCCAACCACCCTCCTGATTCTCGCTCACCCTCGTGCACTGTCGCGACGAGAGATGCAGCCCATATCGAAATATACACACGGGGACGATCTGCGGTCAAGGCCGAGCCTCTAATCTCTCGCGCACCCCAACCCAACCTGCCTTCCTTGTCAAAAGCACTCAACAACGCAAAAAGGCGCCACCGGTCTCCCGGCGGCGCCTCCGCTGATGCAACTCTCAAATGAGATGCGATTGCTCTCGGCGCTAACTACTCAGTCGTTTCCTTTTCTGAACGAATGTCCACGCAAGCGGTCTTTGTCCCCGCCTGTACACAGACCTTCAGCACGCCCACATCTCCGTTCGGCCTGAACACCGTCTGGGCAATCCCCAGAGCGTTGGTATCAACTGCACTCGCGTCGAAGGTCGCGCTCGAACCTCCCTGCACGGAGAAATAAACGGTAACGCTAGAAAGAGGCGCCCCGTGTTCCCCAACAACTGTCGCAGTGATAACTGAGAAGTTGTTGTCCGCATCAGTTATGTAGATCGGGTCAGCGGCCACCGAGATGGAGCCAACCTTGCTGCTCTGACTCATGAAAATGACCTCGGCAGAGTCCATAACATAGCTGTTCTGGCAGCCGTAGTCGATGATGGCAGTGATCTCTTTCGCGCCCGGGAAGTCTGGATTCGGTGTGTGGTCTGGGTTATAGGTAAGCCAAAACGAAGCGGTCTGCAAGACCTCGCCGGATATCCTGTTCTGGCCGTTCTCGAAGAAACCGCCCGTCGTTGTAACGTTGACGACAACAGGCGCATCCAGATCCTTGCCGTATCCATCCTTGACGTCGATCATCACCAACGTGTTCTCATAGGGATACAGCTCCGAGGGCTTTGCAGTGACCGATACCCTATAAGGCGCCGATGGGCCAGAGGGCGACTCGTCGCTCTCCGAGTCGCGCTTCGAGCAGGCGAGAGGAATTGCCAAAACGCAAATGGCAATAAAGATTAAACTTATTCTGGTGAAACCACTCAGATTGGGAAGTCGAAAGCCTTTTCCCATCACAAGCCTCCATCAAGGATCATTTGCTCAAGGCACTCATTATCACGGAAGATAAGGTGACGGACTATCAGTATATGACCAGAGGATCACCTTGCTAACATCCATAAACGGGATGGTAACCTCAGATCCCCAGTCCCCGAAATCATAGGTCATAACCTTGAAAGCTTGATAGTGCCTGACACCCGGCAGCAACTCCATCTCGATTCTCTTGCCGTTGACCATTGTTATGACGACCCTCGAGGGCGATACGACCTCTATGACTCGAATGTCCCTAGCACGCACAGCGTACTCGGTTTCTCTAGCAAAACCATAGAAATCATCGTCCGGATGGGCAACGGTCATCTGGCGAACGAACTTGGCAGTCCCATTCGCAACAATCCTAAGCCGCTTGCCAGCATAAACCTCACCATCCCTAGTGTAGATCTTCCCATAGAGCTCGTCGCCATAAAGCAATCGTTTCTGATAGTAAGGAGTCGTGTCTGTCTTTGCGTGTTGGGCAAACTGACAGGCTGTGCTACCGAAAGCCAAACCAATTATCACTATCAGGATTCCTAATCTTGTGAACATCTAGGATGTCCCTCCCTTTGAACCCGCGAAAGAAACTGATCGATTTATTTCACCGGGTAGCCCGCCAGGGGGTGACGGGCTCCCGGGTTCCCGGCCCACCTTACAAGGAGGTGGTAAGAAGACTCTCTGATTATCTGATATCATAACGACTTCAAACATTACTTTTCAAGCTATTTGTTGCCCGGCGCAGGAGTTGGTGTCGGCGTGACGAATCCGCGCCTCAGCCCGCCTCCTCTAGTCAGTCCACCGCCACCACCCGTGGCAGATGGCGACTCCGTTGGCTCCTCCTTGGCCTCAACCATCACATAGGCCGTCACACAGTCATCGTAGTCGTCGCAGACTTTGACCTCACACGGGCCCTCGTCGTTCCAATACACAGTAAACTGCTCATTCTCTCCTGTGACCCCAGAGTTGGGCACTCCACCATCAGCAACGGTCCAATGATACGTCTTGGAGCAGCCACCCCGAGCCGTGAAAGTAGTCACATCGCCTACCTTGGGGGCCCCGGAGGTCGGCGAAATCCGCACGCAGAACTGCTGCCCAAACAAATACGAAGTGTTGGCGGTTACAGTCCCAAAGCCGCCCGTCGTCTGCGCCCTCAGAAGAACCCGGCCGCCGCCAGTAACGTCCAAGTAAGCGTTTATGCAGCCATCTCCGTCTGTCGTGACGGTTATCGACTGGAGAGCCTGGTCATCGTTGAAGAAAGCAATGGCCCCGGCGTTGCTGAAGCTGTCTATATAAAGTCTAACTTGCTTGCCAGCCACTGCCGAACCGTCAGACAACCTCGTCAGACAAACCCAGACCTCGCCGTTGCACCTATCATCATAGGGCTCGCCCCCTTCATCCTCGGTCAAATGCTTGAAGCAGACCTCCTTCGGAACCGTCTCGTCAAACTTGAGGCTATAGCAGCCCGCGCCGCCCTCCTCAAAGGTGACGTGCTTGCTCGTCCAGAAAACGGGCGGCTCCATGCCACTGACATTCCCAAAATCACAGTATTGCTGCTGGATCCTAACCGACTCGGTCGATTGCCCGTGCAGGCAGTGCCCTCGGAGAATCACCGAGGCGTTACCCTGGCTGTCAGTGCCCAGAATGATCATGCTCTCCCCCGTCTCAAAGAGACCAAGATGACTAGCTGCCTCTACGCCAACTGCTGCCACCGGGTAGCCATCGCTGCACGTTACTTTTGCCGTCAGAACAGTCTCTTCCGAGCCATCCTCGAGGATCGAGTAATCCGTCGCTGACAGACTGGCGATGCGTATCTTCCTGAACCTGTAGCTGATCGCCTGCCTGTGCGTCCCGGTTGCGGAAATGTAATCGGCCCAGATGCTGACCTCCTCGTCCGGCCCTGCCGTGTCATCAGCGAGCATCACGCTCGTAGTCATGCGCGTGGTAGCCACGCCCTGAGCGGTCGTTACGACCGGAGACCCATAATGCTCCAGACAGCCATTCTCGCAGCCAAACACGATCTCGGCGCCGCCGACCGGCAGGCCATTCTTGTCCGAGAGAACTGCCCGAAGTTGTATCTCCCTGAGCCCGTTAGCCGCTGCGCTCGAGCCATCCTTAGAATATGGATCGTCGCTTTGCGCCGTAAGCGCTATCGAATAGTCCTCAGACTCAAAGTGCATCGTCTTTTCAGCAGACGGCCGTGTCTCCGTCCCGAAACATGTATAGCTTTCCGTAACAGCCGTGATCGGACAGTCCCCGGTGGAACCATCGCTATAGAACTTGACGAGCGCCTGACCAAAGGAATCCGTCACTTGCTTTGCGCTACTCGTGTCGCTCTTGGAAAACTTCACACCAGAAAGGTGCGCCGAGAAAACGATCGACTGGTCAGGCACTGGCTGACCGTTCACCGTAAGGACTGCGAGCGCACTGACCTCGGAGGCATTCGCCTTGGCTATCATCGGGTCGATCGTGAGCTGTAACTCGCATTCATTCGAATCAAACATAACGTCGGCAGAGCCCTCGATCAGGTCTGTCGAGCCCGGACACGGATACGCGTCGGTCGTCCTCGCAGTAACCGTGCAAAGCCCCGAATAGCCCGGGCTGTTGAACTTCGCGGTTGCGACGCCAGACTCATTAGTATAGGCGTCCTCGCCGCTCGTGAATACAACCCCGGTAAGCGAGGCCTCGAACTTCACCTCCACACTTGCTCCCACAGGCTTATCGTTCACCTTGACCGTCGCCGTTGCCGTCACCTCGCTACCGTCCGCCCTTACCGCAGTCTTGTCGAGCACCACGCTGATGCCGCACTTGTTCAGCTTGAACGTTACGTCAACGGAACCCGCTGCGCTCTCGCCGTCGCAAGGGTTCTTCATCTCGGCCTTCACGGCGCACTCGCCCGTATAGCCATAGCTTCTGATTGCTACAACAGCTGTGCCATTCGCATCCGTATAGAGCAAATACGGAGAATCGCTCTCGGTTTCCGAGAAATAGACTCGCCAGTCGCTCCCTGGGTCCTTCATGTAATCGAGGCTGAAGATGACCGGCTCATTTTTAAGAATCTCAGAGTTCATTGTAAGAACAGCTGTTGCGGTGATCTCGTCATTGCCGTTGGCCTGAACGGTGTTGGGGTCAACCGTCAGCTCCACATTACAGATGTTCTTTCTGAAATCGATATACTTGCACGAGCTTGAAGTATCCAGAGGTGAGCCAGAGGGACAAGAATAGTCCGTCTCCAGACAGATATTGTAGGTCCCCATCTCATCGGAGTATATCTGGACAACAACCTCGCCGCTGGAGTTTGTAGTGCCAACCTTGCTAGGGCTAAAAACAACATCTTCGGTGGCCTCGCCCGTTGTGGTAGATGCGCTAAAGTTCAGCGTTTGGCCGACTACAGGCTCCTCATTGTAGGCCAGCTTCCCCGTAATAATTACCGGATTGTCAGAACCTGTGTGAACAAGCGTGCTGTCAGCAGTCAGAGTGAGACTGCAGCGATAGGAGAGGTTGGGCATGAACTGCACCGAGACCTGGTTGCTGCCCACGCCATCCGGCGTTGCAGTAGAGATCACATAGTTCTTGAGCGTCTCACTCGTCACAACAACGCTCGCACCTCCCATGCTGTCTGTTACCTTGTCAGCAAAGATGCTGCCCACCTCATATCCGTCAAGAGTAACTTCCGGCTCAGCCAACGGCACCGGCAACCTGGCAGACCGGCCTGAAAACATTGAAGGCATGCCGCTGACGGGAGATTGGCCGCTCAGACGAGGGTCTCCGCTCTGTCTGACTGATGTCGAGTCGAATCTCGAGGCTCTGCTCATCTTGTCCGCAGATGCCGTTGGTAGAGCAGTCTGTGACGAAACAGCCCGTTGTTGGCCGACGATAGACGTTCCTCGCGACGAGAGTGATTTGCTGGACGATAGTCCACGGTAAAGGGGAGAACCTACAGAAGTCTGCGACTTGCTCAGCAGCTTGAAAACGACTCTCTCGTCCGCGATAGGCATGTTGTAGGCATCTTTGAGAATTGCGGTGAGCTCGATGTTTCTGAACACCTCGGCCTGGCTGGAGCTCGCAGTGAGTTCGAGAGTAGCTCCTTTCGGTCCAACACCCGATCCTCCTCCCCCACCCCCTTTGGTGCAACCGCTAAGGTTCCAAACCGTCACGCTTAGGGCCGCAAACCCTACTACAAGGAGCAAAGTTACAAGCGGACTACGCCTCATGCTTGAATTCCTCCGTTATTAGAAATCGGCGCCTGCAAGCACTCGATATCGATCAAAATCCTTATGCTACCAAGAAACCACAATATCAGCCGACCCAGCATCGGTCTGCTCGTCAAAATATCCGTTGGAATCAATCTTCGTATAATAATAGCCGAGAGTTGCACTGAGCGACATCGGAAGCCAGTCGCCACCCTCAACCGAGTAACCCACTCCGCCTTTGCACATAAGGCCCCATGCGCTGCTGTTATCGTATTGATACCAAGCGTACGGCATGAACTCCCCTGACGCCCAAAGAAATACCCCGCTCTTGCCCAGCGGAAGCCCTGCTTTGGCGCCAAAACCACCACCATACAACTCATCGTTCTCAGGCATTTTGCCCGGCCACTCGGCCTGGCCACTCTTCAATTGGTATTTCTTATACCGGTAATCGACAAAGACCGAAAAGTGCGAAATAATACGGTAGCAAATATCAGCCCTTACATCGGCTATCTTCAACGACATGTTCGATGACAAGGCGCTTTTGGGCAGCCCTGATGAATCGTAGGCATCCAGTTCACCAAAATAGCTAGAAAGCACGAACTCGAAGTTGTCCCAGAACGTCTCAGTATTGGCTACCTGAACGCTCAGAACTGGCCCAAAGAGGTTTCCATCGTAATACACATGAAAGTCGTTGGGGTTACCATAAATGGCAGGATAACTGATCTCCGTATCGGCATAGAAAAGGCTCTTCAGGCCAAATGTGAACGTAAACCTGTTGATGTCACGCTCCTGGGCTTCACGCTTCTGGCAAAGACCGATACAGGGAACCAGCAAAAGGCAACCCAAAACAAAAGCCCAAAGCCGGCGTGTTTTCATCTATTATCTCCTTTCAGTCTCTTCGGCTACCAATCTTAATCGCATAGGCACTGCTCTCAACCGACACAACAGTGTAAGAAATATAACCCCACTTAAACAAGCAAAAAACTAATCTAACAAATACTCTCTCGCATGTCCCCTGTCAAGCCTGCCCAGCCACCATCACGGAAGCTACCCACGCCCGCATCGCCCCATCCTTGACCGTGGTCGTCCCGAAACTCGAGAGCGAACAAGCATAAGGACACATTATCAGTTGACGTTTATACCACAGCCAATCTTGCCATGTCAACCACAAAAACTCATCATCTCCAGAGACTCGATTCAGGCAGCTTCCTCGCAACGCGACTCGGCACGCACCGTAGATGGTGCCGCCTGACCTGCAGAACTGACCGACGATGCGGATGAACTGAGCGACCACCGCTGATTGAAAACGCGACAGCAGTGGTCCGTGCGAGCTCAATCACCGTCAATGTAATGATTTGGATTGGACTTCGCCGTTGAACTTGGCCTGGCTCCGCAATACAATTCTGCGACAATTGAAATCTTAACATCTGCTGACATAACTGTTCCCTTGGGAACACGAATCTGGGAGCAAAAATGGCCAAATCCAGGCTCTATTTCATATCCGCAAGAAACACCAAATGGCTGTATCGGGACAGCCTGCCCGGCAAGTTCGAGCGCATCCTCGATAAGTTCAACTTCGAAAAACACATAAGCAAAAATGAATGGGTAGCTGTCAAGCTTCACTGGGGCTCGGAGGGAGCCTTCAGACCCATCAGGGCGACCTTCATTCGCAAGACCGTGGACCGAATCAAGGCCGCTGGCGGGGACCCCTTTATCACCGAAACGGTGCGTATCCCGGGCCTCGATTACCTGCACGTCGCCAACTACAACGGCATTAGCCAGGAGACCTGCGGAGCTCCTCTTGTCCTGGCCGACGGGCTATTCGGCAACGACAACATTTTGGTCGATTCTGGCCCCTTGATGGGCCAGATCGCGGTCGCCTCAGTAATTCACGACGTTCCTGCGATGGTGGTTCTGTCGCATTTCAAAGGCCACGTCCAGTCCGGCTTTGGAGGCGCCCTGAAACACCTGTCCATGGGCGGCATCAGTGCCCGCCACAGATCGCAGAAAAGAAAGGGACGAGGCGCGATCCACATGACGACGCCCGAGCGAATGATTTGGGACAGCAGCAAATGCACTTTTTGCATGGCCTGTGCAAATGTCTGCCCGCGCGGCGCAATACGGTTCGAGAGAAAGAGGCTCAAGATCGATGAGGCCCTTTGCTGGGCCTGTGGGAGGTGTGCGCGTGTCTGCGAGACGGGGGCGCTTTCAGACCCGATTAGCCAGGAGCAGTTCCAGAAGAGACTTATGGAGAGCGCGAAAGCGGTGCTGTCCACGTTCCAAAAGGACAAGATCATCTACATCAACTTCATGCTCGACATTCAGCCCGAGTGCGACTGCATGCCCGGCGCAGACGTCCCAATCGCTCAGGACATCGGCGTCTTGATTGGGGACGATCCTGTCGCTCTCGACCAGGCGGCGCTCGACATGGTCAATGCCGCCACACCTTTGCCAGACTCCCTCGCCTCGGACCTCGGCCTGAAGCCCGGCGGCAAACTCCTTGCCGACCTGCACAGGCCGGACCCGCAGCTTGGGATAGACGAGGCGGCTCGCCTCGGCCTCGGCCAAAAAGAATACGAGACCATCACACTAGATGACAATTAAGTAAGTGCTAATCTGAAAGACTGGGTTAAGCAAAATGACAGATGAACTACTCTGGGTTGCCCTGGCTCTTGCGCTTGGCGAGAGACGAGCGGTTTTCAGGAACCTTGTAGCGGCGTTCGACGACATCGGCTCGATCTTCAGCGCGTCCTGGCAACAGCTTTGTCAAGTTAAGGGTGTAACCCGTGAGCTGGCCTCGGCAATCAAGAGAGCGCCTCAGAGCGATGAACTTCAGAAAGAGAAGGAGACAATTGCACGGCTCGGCCTGAAGATCGTCCCGCTCAAAAGCCCGGACTATCCGGAGAATCTCAGGCATATCCCGGACCCGCCGGGGCTTATCTACGTGCGCGGCACACTTGAGGCCAAGGATAGCTTCGCCATCGCGATCGTCGGCACCAGAAATTGCACTCACTACGGCCAACAGACTGCTCAGAGCCTCGGTATGGAGCTAGCGTCGATGGGCCTGACCGTCGTGAGCGGGCTGGCGAGGGGGATCGATAGCCACGCTCACAGGGGTGCGCTCATGGGCAAGGGAAGAACCATTGCCGTACTTGGCACCGGACTTGACAATATATATCCGCCAGAGCACGCAGAGCTGGCCGACAAGATAGCAGCTTCGGGGGCCGTGATAAGCGAGCTTCCCGCCGGAGTCCCACCGGTTCCAAGAAACTTCCCCGTTCGCAATCGCATCATCAGCGGCCTTGCGCTCGGCACCGTCGTGGTTGAGGCGCCGCCAAAAAGCGGTGCGCTAATCACTGCGCGGCTTGCGCTTGACCAGGGGCGAGAGGTCTTTGCGGTGCCCGGCAACATCACCGCTCAGACGAGCCGTGGGACGAACCTATTGATTCGCCAGGGTGCTAAATCGGTTCTTTCTGCCAGAGACATAGTCGAGGAGATAGCGCCAGAGATAAAAGGCATGTTGCACGAGGAAACGCTCAGGGAAGCAGCTGAGGCAAAGCTCAACCTCGACCCCAACGAGCGCAAGATATACCAGACGCTATCACAGGAGCCGCTACACATCGACGAGATAACGCTCGCAACCGCTCTCCCACAGCCGAAGATAAGCCTGGGCCTCTTCAACCTGGAGTTAAAGGGCCTGGCCAAGGAGCTTCCGGGCAAGCTCTTCGTTAGAACGCTATGAAGTCAGCTGCAGCTCGTAGGTTCGACGCCGTCTGCTGCATAGGTGCTTCAACTTGACGAGAATCTTGTAGGCCAGCCTCCAAAACGGACGGAGCAGCTTGCTGTCGAGTATCGCGGCCAGCCAGGGCTGACAGAGGAACCGTATTAGCGGCCTGGGGGCGCGATTGTGTAGCGCAAGGACAAGGAAGTTGAGGAACGACTTCTCGAACTCGTGGTAGTATTTTCGATAGACACTCCTAACTGCATCCTCTATCAGCCCGTCTTTTCTCGCCCTATCCCACAATTCGGTGCCGGGATAAAAGGTCAACGAGAAAAACTGAATAATGTATGGACGCGGCAGCCTCAGCAGCAGCCTGATGGTCTTCAGGACGTCCTCACGCTCCTCATAAGGATTGTCCAGAATCACGTCGTAAACTGGCGGAAACATCCTGTCCTTGTGCCGGTTAAGAATCTTGGCCGCACAGACCACCTGCTCGTTCGAGATGGCACGCCGATACATCCGGTTCGTCCGCTCGCTACCGGACTGTATCCCCATCTCAACGACATGCATGCCAGCATCAACCAGGTATTCGCACTTCATCTCAGAAACTGTCGGCGGGCTCACAAGTGCGAAAAAAGGCATATCTATGCGGCTCTTGTATTCCTCACAAAAGTCCCTCATCACCTTCTCTGGAACGGCCGTCATCGAGTCGTCCGAGAACGCTATCAGTTCGATGTATGGCATGTTCTCTTTGACGCGCTCGAGCTCCTGCATAACGTTCTCGTTGCTTCGACGCCGCAGAATCTCCTGGCCTGGGAAGAGCTTCCTGAACGCGAAATTGCAGCAGTATGAGCACGCGTGGGGGCATCCGCGGGTAGTCATAGTCTGGTAGAAACAAAGACCCTTGCCCAGCCGCAATCCGTTCACGAACAGGTCCTTCTGGACCTCGTAATCCATCCGCACAAGGTGCTCTCGACCCTTGTCGATCGTGTAGTGGTCCTCGTAGTCGAAATCCTGAAGCGGAAGGCTGTCCAGGTCGAGTATCAAAGGCTCCAGTGGGTTCTTTATGACGTTGCCATCATCCTTGAACCAGAGACCTCTTATGTCGCGCAACTCCTCACCGCGCTCCATCGCACGAACGAGATTCAACATCGGATACTCACCCTCGCCCACGCAGACAATATCGCAGTAGTTGAGGCAATCCTCAGGAATCACAGTGGGATGAATCCCGCCCCAAATGACCGGCACACCAAGCCCTTCCCTGACAGAGCTCGTGATCTGCACGGCCCGGTCGAAGTAATTGCTCATCACAGAAACGCCAACCAGGTCCGAGCTTGAGCACGCCTGGACAACATCATCCATCAGGCTATCAGGATAGCGGTGCTCGAAATGAGGCTCCTCCCTCAGAAGCGACTCGTGGTCAGGTAAAAAGACCAGCTCGCACTCAACGCCGTGCGCCTTCAAGAAGGACGAGATGCCACGAATCCCCAAAGCGATAACGTCAAGATACGGCGAAATAAGAGTTACTTTCATCGCAAAAAATCTCCGGCGCAGACGCTCAGTGCGAAGGACTCCGACTGCCAACCAGCCCCTTAATGCCCTCGCCAGGCGCGCCAAAAATCCGTTTCCTAACTCTAACAACCAGGCCCATCGTCAGCTCAAACCAGCGTCTGTCAAAGAGAAACCTGAACGGCCGCGCCGCGAGATACCTTATCAGAACAGGAGGAATAGGAGTGTTGAAAAGATAGAGCAGACAGTTCAGATAGGTCTTCCTCTTGTAGAACAGCTGCTTGCGATAGACCTGAGTAATCATGTCTGCTATCAAGCCATCCTCTTGCGCCAGACGCAGAAGCTCCGTCTCTGGCAACAGCGTCAGGCAGAAATACTGAATGAAATACGGCCTCTTGATCCGCGAGAGCAGCCTCACAGTCTCGGCGACATCCCTGCTCGTTTCAAACGGATTATCGACTATGACGTCGTAGCGGGGCGGCAGTATCCGGTCCGAAAACTTGTGAATAACATCGGTTACGGCGAGCAGCTTGTCGTTCGAGATGTCTCGTCTGTAAAGCCTCGTGGTTCGCGGGCTGCCAGTCTGAATGCCCACCTGAATGTATCGCATTCCTGCATCAGTCAGAATCTCCATCTTCTCCTGCGTAATGCCGTAGGGCGTGCCGAGGCAGAAAAAGGGGAGTTTCGCTCGTTCCTTGTAAAGAGCTGCAAACCTGTCGAGCTCTGAGACATTGCGGTCGAGAAACGAATCGTCACAGAAGAAGATAGAGCCTATGAACGGCATTATCTCCCCTGCCTTGGTTATCTCTTCCACGATATTCTCGGGCGAGCGATACCTCAGCCACGGCTGATTTGGGTATTTCTTCTTCAACGCCGTGTTGCAGCAATAGGTGCAGTTGAACTTACAGCCACGGCTGGTCAACATAATGTAGTAAGCGGTCCCAGTAACGGACTTAACGGGACCTTCTCTGAGAAAGAACCGCAAGAGGTCTGGTGTCATCCTGACGAGCTCGTCCTCGAGGAGCACGTAATCGTCGAGCAGGTCGTAATCCGGAAACGGGAGAAGGTCTAGGTTGTGCACGAGCGGCCTGAGCGGGCCTCGAACCGGCAGGCCGTCGCTCGTCGGCCAGATGTTTTTGATCTGTCCGCATTCCCCATCCTGGGCCAGATGCAGTGCTAGCTCTGTCGCCGCCTCCTCGCCCTCACCGATACACAGGTAGTCGGCGAAAGGCGCACATTCCTGCGGCATGAGCGTGGGGTGAACCCCGCCCAGAACAACGGGTATCCCGAGATTATCCCGCAGGAAACGGCACAGCTGTCTTGTCCTGTCGTAATAGTTGGTCATGAACGAGATGCCGATAAAAAGAGACCCGATGCACTGCTGGGCGACTTGCTCGAGAACTCGCTTGGGGTAGAAATAGGCGTCAGAAGGAACATCTCCTCGACTCTCAAGGCTTGAGATGGGCAAGAAGATCATTCTCACCTCGAATCCTGCCCGTTTGAGGCAAGAGGCTACGAGCCTGAGCCCAACCGACGATATATCCCCATAAGGAGAGATGAGGGCAATCCTCGGAGCCGGGCCCGCGAGCTGTAACTCGTCGCTCGCCATGAGCGGCTCAATCTCCCATTCAGCCAGCTCGGGGCAAGATTCTGTTCTTGGCAAGAATCGTCTTCTCATTAAGAATGTAAAGAAACCTGTAAAACGGCCTCGTCCAAGAGCCAGACAAGAGCTTCACCACCCACTTGGAGGTCAGAAACCTCATCAGGGACCTTGGAGCGCCTCGATTGACCAGCGCCATAAGAAGTGTCGGATACCTTCCCTGTCGCCGCATGTAGAACTTGTTGTAGATCTCCTTCGCCTCATCTCTGATCAGGCCATCTCTGCTCGCTCGCTCGTAGAGCTCGGTGCCAGGGAATAGCGTGAGTGAGAATATCTGTATCGTAAACGGCCTTTTGAGATGCATCAACAGATTGACCGTGTCGATACCGTCCCGCACCGTCTCGTATGGGTTGTCAACAATCACGTCGTAGAGCGGGTGAAGCCGACCTGCGTAGGTATGAATCAACTCCGCAGCTCGGAGCACCTCCTCATTCTTAACCGTCCGATTGTAAAGCGCATTGACACGAGCGCTTCCCGTCTGAATGCCCACCTGAAGAGCACTGAGCCCCGCATCAACCAACATCTCAAGCTTCTCCGGCGTTATGTTGCTCGGACTTGCAAGGCAGAAAAGCGGCAGCGCAACCTTATCTTTGTACTCCGAGGCGAATTGCTGGATATCTTTCGTTGTGCCAGCGAGAAAGGAATCATCGAAGAAACATATCCGATTGATGAAGTCGTATCGCCTTCTGACAGCTACGAGTTCAGAGATGACGCTATCGACGCTCCGTCGCCGAAGATAACCCTTCCGCCCGTAGAGCTTTGTCAGCGCACTGTTGCCGCAGAATGCGCAGTTGAAAGGGCAGCCTCGCGTCGTGATCGTCTGATAGTTGAGCTCGCCCCTTGTGTGAAGCGGTCCTTTGCCGTGAAGCCTCTTCAGCACCTTCAGGTCGGGGACCACGAACTTGCGCACGTCGGGGTCAAAGACGAAATACTCTGGGTTATCAAAATCGGGCGGAGGGATGCTGTCGAGATCGCGAATCAGCCGCCTGACTGGGTTCTTTCTTATCCCACCCTCGGTCTTGACGCAGAGGTTTTTGACGTCGTCGTAAGGCTCCCCGCCTGCGATGCGCTGGGCAAGCTCCAGCATCGTCTCCTCACCCTCCCCCACAACCACGATGTCCGCGTGCCTGATGCACTCCTCCGGCCGTATCGTGGGGTGAATCCCGCCCCACACGATAGGCACTGAAAGCCGCTCTTTAAGATATGACGTCAACTGAACGGCGCGGCTAAACAGGTTCGTCATCAGCGAGACAGCGACCATATCGACGTCCTGGCAAAGCGCCGCCACACCCTCAAGCAGCTCCGGGCTATACGGCTCAAGGAACTCCTGAAGCACCTGTTTGACGTAGAGATTCGGGAGGAAGATCAGCCTTGTGTCAACATCCCCATCACGCAAATAGGCCGAGATGCTCCGAACCCCAGGCGAAAATACATCTGAATATGGCGAAATAAGAGCAACTTTCAAACTCTGTCCTCCAAAAAGATATTACTGCCCCGATCCTATCAGCTTTGAGCAGCTCGGCTCAAGTAGTGCCCCAAATCGTAAGGCCGGCGCTACAAGACCGCTGCGTAGGTCCCCAGCGATTATGAGCGCTTGGGGCAGCCAAGAACCTCTTGATGTTCCGTGAACACGCCCACACTCAGAAGTTCACCTCGTCCTTCAGCACCTCGCGCGGCTTGCTCCCCCTGAACGGTCCCACTATGCCCTGCTGCTCCATCATATCAATGTAGCGGGCGGCACGGCTGTGGCCAATCTTGAGCTTGCGCTGCAATAGCGAGATCGAGGCGTACTTGGAGCGGATAACTATCTCCACTGCCGTCCTGTAATGTGGATCGTCCGTGCCCTCAAAATCGATCGGCTCCTCCAGCTGGACCTCGTCGAAGATGCTGCTCTCACGCACCGGCGCAGGCTGGCTCTTGAGGTACCTGACGATCCTCTCGATCTCGCGCTCAGAGATGAACGCCCCGTGCAGACGGATGAGGCCCGGCGCGCCCGGCGTCAAGAAAAGCATGTCCCCCTTGCCAAGAAGGGTCTCGGCCCCGTTCTGGTCAAGAATGATCCTTGAATCGACCTTCTGAGCAACCCTAAAGGCCAGCCTCGAGGGGAAGTTGGTCTTGATAAGACCCGTAACAACATCAACGGATGGACGCTGCGTGGCAAGCACCAGATGGATGCCAGCAGCGCGCGCCTTGGCAGCGAGCTTGACTATCGGGACCTCTATTGCCTGCCTCGCCGAGAGCATCAGGTCTGCAAGCTCGTCAACAACTATAACGAGATAGGGCATGGTCTTAAGCTCCGGCGGCATATCCTCTGGCTTGACCCCGGCAAGCTCTCTGGCTCGGACCTTGCGCTCCCGCAAGACGCGCTCGTTGAATTCATCCACGTGGCGGACCTTCCGCTCGGCGAGAAGCTGGTATCTCTTGTCCATCTCGCTAACCGCCCATCTAAACGCCAATTCCGCGTCCTGCACGTCGCTGATAACAGGCTCCCTGAGATGCGGTATCTTATTATATGGCGATAGCTCCAGCACCTTCGGGTCGATGAGAATCAGCTCCAGCTCCTCGGGCGTGGTGCAGTAAAGAAGACTGCACAGCATCGAGTTGATGCAGACCGACTTTCCCGTGCCGGTTGCGCCAGCAATCAAGATGTGTGTGATCTCGTTTAGCGAGATGACCTGCGGCTGGCCTGCGATGTCGGTCCCGATCGCGAGCTTGAGCTTTACAGGGTTCTTGGCGAATTGGTCTGAAGACAGGACCTCGCGAAACGTTATGATTCTGCGATTATCATTAGCGACCTCAACTCCTACAACTGACCGACCCGGAATCGGCGCTATACGAGGCACAAACCTCGCCTTCATGGCAAGGGCGAGATCGTCCGCTAGTGAAACTATCCTGCTGAGCTTCACTCCCCGGGCGGGACGGAACTCGAACCTCGTGATGATCGGCCCCGTCAAGATGCCAGCGATCTTACCGTCGATCCGGTGATCGGCGAGCTTCTCAACTATCTGTTCCCCCTTTCTGATAAGACCATTCCGCCGCTCAGGATTGTCAATTATTCCGGTCGGGTCCAGAAGGTCCATACCCGGGAACTGATAGCTCCCGCCCCCAGACTCCCGGACGGGCAGCGCCGCTCGCTTCGGGCCCCTCCTTCTCGGTTTCTTTGTGGTTTGCTGGGATGGTGCAGCCGAGGCTGACTCTGACGAGACCTCGGGCTCCCTTGCAGTTTCTGCACCAAACAGCTGAAGAAGCAGCCCGAGAACACGGCTGAGGCCGACGCCGACAACTAGCATCGCCGACACGACAAGAAGCCCTGCTGTGATGATCATCGCCCAGAATGCGCTGAAAGAATCAACTAGTAACTTGGCAAGCTGCCAACCGAAAAAAGCACCCTCTATCGTGACAGGCCACTTGATGAGAGCGAAAATCGCTCCGAGAGAGACTGCGAAAACGAACGAGGCAGCGACCTTCAGCCAAAGGCGCCGCGGCCTTCTCCGAATCAACGTGGCGAAAGCCAAGACAAGTAATGCGACCAATAGCGGATAGGACGGAATGACTCCGAACAACAGGGCGAACGCGCCGTATATCCACCTCCCGACAGTCCCCACCGGATTGGAGGCAGAATCGCCGCCCCAGATGCTGACAATAGACAGCGCTGCGATGAGCACCACAACCACGCTGACAGCGTCCCTGAAAGCCCGCTGATGGAACAGCTGATAAACTGTTACAGCCCTAGCTTCCCCAACGCTGCGGTTGGTTGCTGACTTCTTCGTCCTGGCCACGTCTCGCCCTCAACAAATGTTATCTTCTTAGCAGCCGGCCGTAGAGCTCAACACGCCTGTCGGACACAAGATCGTTCCTGCTCGTCAGGCTCTTCTCGCAAGACATCCTGGGCTCGATATCGACTACGCCGGCTTCCTCCCCGTCAATTGCCGCCCTTGCCAGCACGTTCCCAAGTGGATCGACGATCAGGCTCCCACCGGTGAAGGTAACTTCACGTCCAGAAACCGTCTCAGTCCCGACGCGGTTCGCCGTAATAGCAAAAACGCGATTCTCCAGGCATCTTGTCACCATCGCTCCCTGACAATACGGCAAGACGAGGTTCGCCGGATGGCAGATTATCTGCGCCCCCTTGAGCATGAGAACCCTCGCCGTCTCGGGGAAATACCAGTCGAAACAGATCATCATCCCAACCTTGACCCCAGAAACCTCGAAGACCTCCGGCGCCCGATCGCCTGGCAAGAACACGTCCTTCTCGTAGCCAAAGAGATGGAGCTTGCGGTAGCGAAATACCTCGCCGTCAGGTGTTGCTAGGACCGATGAGTTAAAAAGCTTGTCGCCGTCGCCCTCCGCAAGTCCGCCGACGATCGCGACGTGGTGTTCGGACGCTATCTGAAGCAAGGCCTGAGTGGTCGGGCCGGAGGGTATTCTCTCAGCGAGCTTCTGCGCCTCAGCCGCGCTCGAGAAGAGGTAGCCCGTGTTGAAAAGCTCAGGAAGGACAAGCAGGTCGCACTGAAGCCGGCTGACTGCGCCGTGCACCTTCTCTATATTGCTGCTCTTTGCCCCACGTTCGGGACAGAACTGAAAGAACCCGACCCTCATTTACGCTTCCTGTTCGTTGCGGCAAGCTACTCGCAACAGACTCGCCAGATGAGATTAAACTTTTTGCGTCAGATACCAACATCATCGCAGCTGAGCCGCCAGAAAAGCAAGGTATCGTCGGCGCGGTGCTCGCCGCATCGCGTCTGGCACGTGGCTATGAAATGGGATGAGCCCGTCTTCGTGCTTTCGATTACATCATCAAGAGTCGCGGCAAGCGGCACGCCTACAAAGGCCAGTCACAAACCTGTTGGTCAGCCCTCCATGGCGCGAATGCACTAGCTCTTACCTGGCCTGGCAGAATAGGCAGCGTAGGAATCTATGGACGACGCCTCGACCTGGGCACCCAATTCACCGTTGCCTGGCACCGGTTGCTGGTCCCGCATCATGAGCCTACCCTCAACAAGCGCCCAGTCGCTAACCATCAAGTCGTTGAAGCTAGCAGCAAGACCGTTGCGACTGATGACCGTGCTGCGCGTGACCGATACGACGACTCTGCCCTGCAGTAGTAGGGGCATCGGCCCCCACGAGTTCGTCCCTGACAAGACGATGGTGCTGTTGTCGTAGTTGATCCGGTCGATTGCGCCCTCGAAATAGACCCAATCGGTATCACCAAGAGAGAAGTCAACGCTGTGCGCTACAAAGTAGTCATCTCCATCAACGGCGCGGTGCCAGCTTCCAGAAGCCACTGCGAAGTCGTCCACCCGCACGTCCTCAAACTCGATCGACATCCCCCTCCGGGTTAGACGCGCCTCGTCTGTCAATCGCACAAGCACTCGCTCGAATGGGCGTTCCGCCTCGTAAATCATCTCGGACAGCCAAAAGGACCGCTCTTCTGGGATTATCTCGTCAACGCTGCCAGACACGAACGACGGTGTTGAGGAATCCGTAACCTCGATCCGGTCCGCGACGATTCCCGCACAACGCTCCTCGTATCCCAGCTCCGAGGCCCAGCCGTCCACGTAAACGTAGTTGCCGAGCATCACGTCTGCGAGCGAGATAGCCGCTCCGTCCTTAGCTATGACGGTGTCATCTGTTACGTAAACCATCCAGCATCCCCAGAAACCAGGATCATCGGTATCTTGCCCCCAGACAAGGCTTTCCACCCGCAGCACACCTTCATCAACATCCACAGAAGTCACTGCCCCCTGGCAGGCCATTGCTGGCCCGTGCCGGCTATCCTTATCAAATGTGAACCAATCTGCCCAATCGCCATCCCCATCCTCAAACGTGGCCTGCACTCGCCATCTATACTCGCCGTCCGGCAGCTGAGCAGCAAGCTCCGGGTTGACCACGAGTGACGTGATGAAAAACGGCAGGACGACAGAGACGGTCGCATCGCCCGGAAACGCTATCTCGAAGTTGTACCCCATCGCCTCGGGGACGGCGCCCCACTCGAACGGTATCGGCATGCCCCGGTAGATAGCCGCGCCATCGGGCGGGCTTAGGAGGCCAGGTACCCGGGGATCATGGTCAGTGATGCTCAGAATAAATGGCGCAGGCACGCTTATCTGACCGCTGGAGCTGATTGCGACAGCAAAGAGCTCGTAATCTCCCGGAAGCACTATCCCGGGCAAGTTAGGGACTGTCCAATCACCCTCCAAGGTAGTGTAGCTTTCGGTGGTATCGGTCTCGGCAAGCTCTAGAATCAGGACGAACTGATACATGATCCAAACGGCGACCTCACCACCGGTTTCAGGACTCGCAACGTTGGCCCAGAACGTCACGGTATCGCCATAGGTTGCCAACGGCGGTGTTACACCGCAGTCCAACACCTGCGGAGCTTGCTGCGCGCTGGCCAGCAGTCCGAGCCCTAAAAGCATCGCCAAAAGCAGCAAAGCGGTTCGGGCACTTCTGAATGTCTTGGCCATGTCCTTTTCCTCCATTGCACCTAACATTTAAGCAAAACACTTGTCTAAAGTGTGCCTTCAAAGCATTTTACCCAATCCGCCTGGTGAATGTCAACCCATCTTTGATAGGAGTTTTCGCATTCTATCTTGGGGTGCTTCTGGGCGCCGTTTTTGTTTCAGCGTGCTTGACAGCAGCTATGAATCCCCCCATCCCCGCAAGGGGATCAACGTAAATAGCCGTGGGTGCAACCCACGGATCAGGGTCAGAGGAGGAAAGGAAAACAGCCCTGAAAGGGCTGAACATCGCCCTCTGGACGGGCTGTTCGACCCCTCGGGGTCGCTCTGATTTTTTGGGCAATTTTGGCGTTGACATATTTGTGGCGGCGTGAGAGGATAACTCCAAAGGCGTATTGTATATCAGTTTCAGGTTGGTGAATCCGCCTGAACCGGTGGTCCGGATTGCGAGATTCGGGCTAATCTTGTGCTGAATCATCCGGCGAGGGCGCAAAGAAGGGAGGCGATATCTGTTGAAGAAACTTCTGCTTGTCGCTATTGCGCTAGTTGCTGCCGGCTCGATTGCGTTTGGTCTGTCTGCGTTCACGGGGTCGAGCGCTCGTTCGACGCCGGATGCAGCTCAAGTCCGGGATGATGGTCTTGGCGGGCCAGGTACGCTGGACATGGACAACTGCATCGCGCTCGTCAGTATCTCATACTGTGCGCCCGCGCCTTTGGACAAGTGTGAGGTCCAGTTCGAGGTCAAGCATTGGGACAAGAGCGAGAGCTGTTGCGCTCACGATGTAGGCACGCTGTGGTTTAGAGTGGCCGGCGGGTTATATACCGCGATGACGCAATTCGCTGCTGGTTATGATAGTGGGGCCGGCTGCTACTTTCATCTGTTCCATTCGGCGACGTACGAACTGCCAAACAACGTGACGGTGTTTTACGACGTGTATGACAGTGCCGATTCTAGCAATTGCAAGCAGTCTGGCAGCTTCCTGATCAGTTGCCAGTAGCGCGGGTTTTGTGAGCCTTGGTGCGCGGGCTTGGCCCACCCGCGGGCCGGGCTAATAGAAGAAGTTCCTCGATAGGGATCAAACGTGTAAGACTTTAACGGAGGATGGTAGATGAGACGAAACTGTCTGTTTGTTTTGGCTGTTATGACGTGTTGTTTAGCTTTTGCGAGCTTGGGCTTGGCCGGGATGTGGCGCCCGATGGGCCCATATTCTGGGATGATCTTTGACCTGGTTATGGCGCCGGAGGACCCAAATGTTTTGTTCCTTGGCGTCAATGGCGGGTTCTTCAAGTCGCTCAACGGAGCCGATTCCTGGGAGCGTGTTGGCGAGGGTTATAGCTTCTATCCTGACAGCATCTCGGCTGCCAGGGCCGGTCGGGACCTGGTAATCGCTAGCACTATGTGGAATGTCTATCTCTCGCTGGATGGCGGCGTGACCTGGCGGAAGGTGGAGGACTTGCCGTTCTCCTATGGTACAGGAATCAACTCCGTCGCCATCGATCCGAGAAACCCAGAGGCCGTCTGGGTCTGTACAAGCAAGGGTCTCTGCTGGTCCGGGTCGTCGGGTAACAACTGGTATTGGCGTAACGATGGCCTGCCCGAGAACTTCGATCCGAGGTCTGTGAGATTCGATCTGAGCGATGCTTCGGGGGGACGGCTCTATGTCTTTAGTCTTAGCGGTGGGATATATCGGTCGGACAATTTTGGAGACAGTTGGGAGCTGGCCGTGCCTGAGGAGCTAAAGTTCACTAAGATAGATGACCTCGCCCTTGACCGTCAGGACGGGGAGACTCTCTATGCGTGTTCTAAAGGCCTTGGCGTTATAAAGAGCGTTGACGGTGGGAGTAGCTGGGCGGCCAAAAACGCTGGCTTGTCTCAGCTTCGTGTCAATCGCATCGCGATCTTCGACTCGGAGCCGAATGTCTTCCTATACTGCGCGACGAACGAAGGTGTGTACATCTCGGAGGATGGCGCAGAGACCTGGCAGCGGCGCGAGGAGGGTGTGGTTCTGGGCACACACGCCTCGTCCTTGATTGTGTCCCCCGTCGCGGCGGACGTCGGATATATCGGGACGCAGTTCGGTGTTTACAAAACTGTTGACCGTGGGTTCAAGTGGCGCGGCGCCAGCTTTGGATGTAACGCCGTAACCGTGACCAACATGGCTTTCGACCTCAGCCGCCCGGGGACTATCTTTACCGCAACCGAACAGGGCTTCTTTGGAAGTTCAGACAATGGACTCAGCTGGCATCTTCTGTCTGTGGAGGGGATGGCCGTGAAGTATCCTGATGTAATGATTGTGGCGCTGGACCCTCAAGAGTCCTCGACGGTTTACGCAGGAACGGGGAAAGGCAAGCTCATAAAGTCGGGTGACCGTGGAGAGACTTGGGAGGAGTTATACAGCGCTCCTTTTGGGATCTGCCAGCTGCTGATCGACCCAACCGATCCGCAGACAATGTACATGACGATCGCATCAGGGGAAGTTTTGAAGAGCGAGGATGCCGGAGCGACTTGGGCGGAGGCGATGCGTGGCGTCGTAGGTGCTCCCGGTATGCAGGCAGGGGCGCTGGCAATGAATCCCCGAATGCCCTCCATTCTGTGGCTAGCAATCACAGACAGCTCCGGCGGTATGGTGTATCGCAGCCAGGACGAAGCTGGCAGTTGGCAGCCAGTCGTGGACTTCAGAGCGAGCGACATAGCGATAAGTCCTGTGGAGCCGGAAACGGTCTATCTTGGTGGACATGGTGGGCTTTTAGTCGCCCGTGCGGATGACATTGGAGGCTATACTCTTGAGGAGCTGAACTCAGGGCTTCTCTGCACCTGGGTAAACAGGGTAAGCATTACCCCTGGTAATCCCGACGTCCTGTTCGTGGCCACTGGTTCGCTTGGAATGACCTCCATCTTCGCTGGGGTTTACAAGAGTCCCGACGGAGGCCGGGATTGGACTCGGTTGTCCTGCGAGAACATGGTCGGCACCGTCTGCAATTATGTAGCCGCAGACCCATTTAGCCCCAATGAGGTCTGGACCGGGTTCCTCGGAAACGGCTTGCTGAAATACACAGATGAGCCAGGGCCGCCCATCGAACTCTCACTCTCAACCGGCCAGAACCAATACGTCGCCGGCGATACGCACATCGCCAGAATCTCTGCAACCAACAATGCGGGCGATATTGACGTTGACCTCTACATAGCAATCATGCTGCCGGACGGCTCTCTGCTCTTCTGGCCGGAGTTTAGCTCCGAGATGAGCGCCGGATACTCGATGACGCCGATGCCGCGCGGCTTTTCGATGACCGATGTTGTCTTCTTCCAGATGGCGCTGCCCTATGGCCTGCCAGGCGGCATGTACACCTGGTTTGCGATGTGCTTTGCCCAGGGCGCCGAGGACGCCGTCAGCAACCTGGCAAGCGCCGATTGGACGTTTCAATAAGGAGGGAACGGATCACACGCATCACACGACCCATTAAACATGCCCCTGAGCCTCCTTAATAATCAGATTGAAGAAGGGAACGTCGTGGCCGCGTCGGGGATGGGGCGCATGAGATTCTGCCCGACAGGGCACACCACGGGTAGCCGCAGGCGCAGCCTGACGGTAAGAGGAGAGCTCCCTATGATAACCCTCCCGTTGCGTTGCACGCACGGCTACCCACGGTATCCCCTGTCGGGGATTTGCAGCGGGGTTATGCCCTAACTTCGCTGTCAGAAGAGCCGTTCTCAAGCCCCGTCAAACGAAAGGGGGCCCTGACGCCCTCCAAATGCGAATGGGGAAACTCCTGCCCTCGCCGGGCGCTTGCATGATCGTGCAGCAGGAGTATCTTCAGTGCTCGCACATCGCAGGACAGAATGTGGCTTCAGCAAATAGGGTTGAGAAGGATGCGCAGTCTTCTGATCATCGTGCAGGCATTCCTTGCGCTAGCGCTTTTGTGCAGCGGGGCTTGCGCCAAAGAGGTGCTATTGAAGGCCGACGCTGATTACAGCTGGCACGACGTCTTCTTCGTTGACAGCAAGACTGGGTTTGTGGTTGGCGACGGCGGCCGGATGAGGAGAACCGACGACGGCGGCAAGACGTGGGTGGAACTTCCAAGCGGCATCGCGAGCAACGTTCGGCTGATGGGCGTGTGGTTCCCTGATCGAGACAACGGACTGGTCTGTGGAACCTTTGGTACTCTTTATAGGACAGGCGACGGCGGCAAGACATGGAAAAGGCTTCAGGCGTTTGAGGCGGAGCTCGAGGACATGGCGTTTTGCGGTGAGAAGATCGGATACGCGGTCGGCCTGTCGGGGCGGATACTTTACACGCACAACGGAGGCGCAACCTGGGTCGAGGCGAAGCGCCGGACGCCGCACTTGCTGCTTGGGGTAGCTTGTCAAGGGGAGAAGCTCGCTTGGGCGGTCGGCCTGGGCGGGACGATCGTGCACACTGCGGACGGCGGCGAGACGTGGGACTTGCAGGATTCGGGGACATCCACGGTCCTCATGGACGTCTGTTTCGTTGACAAGAACAACGGCTGGGCAGTTGGGATGGACGGCGTCATCATCCACACCACGGACGGAGGCAAGACGTGGCTCACGCAGCAAAGCGGCGCGAAGCACGAGCTCGATGGGGTACGCTTCGTTGACGAGAGGACGGGCTTCGTAGTTGGGCAGGAGTCGATATTCCTCTGGACTACGGACGGAGGTAAAACATGGCAGAAGAAGATACTCATCGACAAGGACAAGTGGCTCTATTCGGTCTTCATGCTCGATGCGAAGACGGGCTATGCCTGCGGCAAGAACGGGATACTCGTCTCTCTGCCTTGAGTTCCGGGAAGGACTAATCCGCGATGAATGCCATCATAGCCGGCGCTGGTCCCACGTTCTCGTCTGGCGAGAGGCCCACGGCGGCGGGGCAGGCTCAAAGAGGCTATCCAATAAGTCGGCTGATGGAGATTTTACTGTCCTCCCACACAAAAATGATACAGGAAATCAGACAGGTTGTCAAGATCAAGGGGTGCCGCGCTCAGCCGGGCCTGGTGTCCCAAATGTGGCTATAAAACGACATCGACGTCGTGTAGGGGCGATTCACGAACCGCCCTTAAGGTGCCCGATCGGATTAGACCAGGGCGATTCGTGAATCGCCCCTACACAGGCAAAACGGACTTATTGGGCAGCTTCCAAATGCCAAGGCCCGGGGCATCGGCGTAGCTATGCAGTCCCCCCCAGCACAATCGCCATTTGATATGCGTTGTCTGCCTCGATAGAATCGGCTTGGTTTGTGTTTATGGTCAACTTTCAAGCGACTTATTTGAGGATAAGTGTCATGAGACGATTATCGATCATGGTGTTGGCCGCGATTGGCCTCGTAGCATTCGCCTTTGCCGATGGCTTCAGTTCCTTCACAACGGTAAACAGCGACATCGCCAGCAACCAGGTCTCGGCTGTGGCCGTCGATTACCTCGGCCGGGTTCTTATCGGAACCAAGGATTCGGGGCTTTCGCTGGTGCAAGGCTCTGACTGGACGCACTTCACAAAGGACAACTCAGGCCTCGTAAGCGACAGAGTCAAGGCCCTGGCGTTCGACTCCTCTGGCCGGGCCTTCATCGGAACGGACGTTGGCGTGTCGATCCTGTCTGGCTCCGGCTGGCAGACATTCACCACCGAGAACTCGGGCCTATCCGATAACTGGACCGAGGCGCTCGCGGTCGCATCTGATGGCGTGGTCTGGATGGGTACGCACTCCGGCGGCCTGTGTTCCTACGACCAGGGGAGTTGGGAGCACTTCAGCGTGTCCAACAGCGGACTGGCATCTGACAGAATCGCCGCCGTTACGGTCCAGGAGGACGGCGCAGTGTGGGTCGGCACCAGCGATGCTGGCGTCTCGGTCCTATCCGGCGACAGCTGGACCACTTACAACACCAGCAATTCCCTGCTGATGTCCGACAACATAAACAGCATCGGCGTCTGCCCATCAGGCGCGGTCTGGGTCGGGACACCCAACGGACTGTGCGTCTATCGCGACGGCGAGTGGGAGGATGGGACGAGCCTCGTCTTCGACCCAGATGTCCGGGCCATCGTCGTCGATGATTTCGGCTACCGCTGGTTCGGGCTCAGGACGGGCGTCGTGCAGTTCGATGGCTCCTGGGCCGTCGATTACGATTACGAGGTCTCAAACGCCTGCATCACCTCCGTCGCTTTGGGTGAAAGTAAGGTCTATTTCGGGTCCCGTGAACACGGCTTGTTGTGGTTCGACTACGGCGCGAACTTGCCACCGCTGATGCCTCAGACGCCTGCCGGGCCAGATACCGGCTCGACCGACACGGGGATGGAGTTTTGGACGGTAACGACAGACCCCGAGGGCAGTTCCGTGTCCTACCAGTTCGATTGGGACGACGGCTCAGATTCGCAGTGGGGGCCGGCTACGCAGTCACATACTTACTCCTCACTTGGCACCTACGGCATAATCGTTCGGGCGAGGGACGATGCGGGCAAAAAGTCGGCCTACAGCGAGGGCCACACGGTGAGGGTAGCAACTGGCAACAGGCCGCCCCAGTCGCCGACGACGCCTCGCGGGCCGGCATCGGCGTTGGTGGGTCAGCGTGTTGAGTTTTCGACCTCGAGCTACGACCCCGATGGGGACGAGATTGAGTTCACGTTCGAGTGGGGCGACGGCAATCAGGGCGACTGGGGCGAGCCTGTTCAGACCTGGGCTTACGAGCAGACGGGTACCTTCAACGTCAGAGCCAAAGCGAGAGACGATAAGGGGAGAGAATCTCAGTGGTCACCGACCGCCTCGATCAAGATCGAGCAGCCCAACTCGCCGCCATCTCGACCACAACAGCCGTCAGGCCCGTCGTCCGGGCTTGTCAACACCACATACACGTTCACGACGAGCGCTATCGATCCTGACGGCGACCAAGTCTCATTCCTCTTCGACTGGGGCGACGGAGAGGACAGTGGCTGGGGGCCGCCCTCGGCATCTCACGCATATAAACGCATTGGAGAGTACGACATCTGTGCCCTGGCTAAGGATGAGCACGAGGCCCAGTCCAACTGGTCAAGCTATCACACCATCGAGATAACCGGAACGTCCAAACCCATAATAGAGCTCGGCTCCGTCCGGGACACATACTACTTGGGCGACACAATCAAGCTCTACGGCACGCTTATCAACGACCTGGATGAGATGATGGTTGACGTTTATATCGCGGCCACGTTTCCGGGCTCAGACACGCTCCTTTACTACCCAACCTTCGGAGCCGACCCGTCCCCAATCCCGATGACGCTCGCAGCGCACAGCGAGTTTGGGCCCTATTGCTTCTTGCAGCTTCCGATAGTAGGCCAAATCCCGCTCGGCAGCTACTACGTCTATGGGGCGCTCGTGGCGCCCGGCACGCAGTTTGACTTCCTCTCGGAAATAGATGTGCTCGTCTTTGAATACGCCGGCGAACAGCAGGGCAGATGATCATCCTGTCAGACTACAACATGGAGGGTTTATGAGAGTAAAGGAACAGATATTGAACGCGGTCAAGGATCTTCCCTCGGACGCCTCATTTGAGGACGCGATGGAGCGGCTCTATCTTCTTTACAAGATACAGCGCGGAGTTGCGCAAGCGGATGCCGGGGAGACTGTAACCCATGAAGAAGCGAGGGAACGCCTGAAGAAATGGCTGACGTAAGGTGGACCGCACAGGCTCTTGACGATCTTGATTCGGTTTGCGCCTACATCGCCCGCGACTCCCCGCACTATGCTCAAATGTTCGCCACCGATGTGTTCGAGGCGGCAGAGCAATTGGCGCGATTCCCGCGTCTGGGACGAATCGTGCCTGAAGTGGCTCGCGATACTGTGAGGGAGCTGATTGTGGGCAATTACAGACTCATTTATCGGGTACAGCAAGACCAAGTTGAAATCCTAACAATTCACCACGGTGCGAGACGACTTGAACGCGATAGAGTTTGAGAACGTATCCGAGAAATACACGCTACGGCGTGGGCACGCTGCGAGCCTGAAGTCCGTCGTGCTCTCGTTCGGGCGAGGTATGGAGGGAGCAAAGGAGGATTTCTGGGCGCTTAAGGACCTCAGTTTGAGCGTTCCAAAAGGCTCAGTGATGGGCATCATTGGCGAAAACGGCGCCGGCAAGAGCACCCTTCTGAAGCTCGCGACCGGGATCATCGAGCCTGACATGGGTGAGGTCGTCGTCCGGGGCCGTGTCTCTGCCCTGCTCGAGCTCGGCGCTGGGTTTCATCCCGAGCTGACAGGCCGCGAGAACGTTTTTCTCAACGGCTCCATCCTGGGCCTCAAGCGCCGACAGATACATGAGTGCCTCGACAGAATAGTCGAGTTCGCCGAGCTCGAGCAGTTCATTGACATGCCCGTTAAGTCCTACTCCTCTGGGATGTATGTGCGCCTGGGCTTCGCCATCGCAGTTCACGTCAGGCCAGACATCCTGATTATTGACGAGGCGCTCGCGGTCGGCGACGAGGCGTTTCAGCATAAGTCGCTGAACAAGATCATGGAGTTCAACAAGGAGGGCAAGACGATTCTCTTCGTATCGCACAACTTAGCGGCCGTGGAGCGGCTTTGCGATACGTGCATCTGGATGCACAAGGGCGAGATTCGTGCCCAGGGTCCCGTGCGCAACGTGCTGCGGGAATACGACACCTACGTTGCGGAGGGGTTTGTGGCCAGGCTCGACGGGAAGGAGGGTTTTCAGGTCAAGGAAAAGGTCGATGGCCGCCGCGGTAACCTCAAAATCAGGGTCGTTGGCGTAACGTTTCTCGATGGACAGGGCAGGAGTAAGAAGCTGTTCAAGATAGGCCAGCCGATGACGGTTCGGGTCGATTACGAGGCCGATGTCCCGTGCGAGGCCCCGGTCTTCGGGGTGGCGATATGGCGCGAAGACAACGTCTATGTCTATGGCACAAACACGCTTTGGGACGACCAAGCGACCAGGCCCATCAAGGCGGGACGCGGCTCGTTCGAGATGAGATACAAAGCGCTTTCGATTCTCGAGGGCAACTACAAGGTCTCGGTGGGCATTTTCAAGCCGGGCGGGACGACCCCTTACGATGCCTTTGACTTCCACCCGCCTCATTACCCCTTCCGGGTGCAGGGCACGGGCACGTCGCACGGCATTGTCTTTCTCGAACATGAATGGAGGCAGCCGTAGATTTCTGGAAGGCTGGATTGTGAAGGATGAGTCATGTATTAAAGCGCCTTCATCCTTCCAGGGCTGGCGCTTGTCGTTCAGACCCGAAGGTGTAGTATGCAATGTTACGCCGCTTAACGAAGCCGAGGATTTGACGGGACGTAGGAGATACGAGGATACCTTATGACGGCACAAGACGTCCGCTGGATCCGGCACTTAAACAACTTCTCAAAGGCCATGGCTCAATTGACAAAGTTCATTGAGAAGGGCGACTTGAACGAGCTGGAGAAGCAGGGCCTGATCCATGCTTTTGGATATACCTACGAATTGGCATGGAACACGCTTAAGGACTTCTTTGAAGCGCAGGGTGAAACCGATATTTATGGCAGCCGCGATGTTTTTCGCCTGGCGTTTAGGCGCGGCTTGATAGAAAACGGCGAGGCGTGGATGGACATGATCAAGAGTCGCAATCTGACCTCTCACACTTATGACGAAGCCGTAGCCTCCGAGATCGTTTCTGCCATTCTCGAAAGTTACTTCGCCGAATTCGAAGCGCTCAAAGCCACATTAGAGGAATTGAAACTGGAAGAACAGGTATGAAATACGGCCTGAAGGACAGCACAATCCAGAAAGTCCAATCTGTCCTCGCTCGCTATCCGCAGGTGGGGAAAGCGATTCTGTACGGTTCGCGCGCCATGGGAAACTACAAGAACGGCTCGGACATCGACCTGACCCTCTACGGCGATGGTCTGACAATGAAAGTGCTTTACAGAATCATGGATGAACTCGATGACCTGCTCCTGCCCTACACGATCGACCTGTCCATTCTCGATAACATCGGCGATCCCGATCTTCGTGACCACATCCGACGTGTCGGCGTGGTCTTCTATGCACGAGACGACGCGCAACTCGCGGGCGAAGAAGACAAGGCGGCCAGCAAGGTGTTTTACGGAGAAGCGGATGGTGTCTGACCAGTTCCTTCGCGAACCGCTTAACGATGTTTCAATCAGGGGCGATCTCAGGAGAGTGGGCGCAGTCGGCGTTGATATTGTGAGAATCTCACGGGTGCGGGAGATCGCCAAGCGCCGCGGCGAGCGTTTCCTGAACCGCTATTTCTCGAAGGGCGAGGTTGAGTATTCGTTCACAAAAAGCGATCCTTATCCTCACCTCGCAGCGAGGTTTGCGGCGAAGGAGGCGGCGTTCAAGGCGTTTTCGTCCGCAGGAGTCCGTGGGCTGCCGCTGAGCTCGTTCGAGGTTGTTCTCGGAGGCGGAGGTGTGCCCGCAATTCGCGATTCGGGCCGCGCCTCGTGCAGGTTTGCGTCCGATAACATCGCAGTTTCGTTGAGCCATGACGGCGACCTTGCGATCGCGGTCGTAATGTTGTCTGGGGAGCTTTCGGTTACAAACAAATAGGTGCAAAGGTAATGGGAATGAGAGATGTTAGCGTTGCGCTGGTCAGCGTGTTCAACAAAGATGGGATCGTGGATTTCTGCCGTCGATTGGCGAGGCTGGGTGTGAAACTTATCTCGACTGGCGGCACCGCGGCAAGACTCAATGCCGCTGGGCTTGAGGTGACTCTCGTGGAGGACATAACCGGGTTTGCCGAGCTATTGGACGGCCGCGTCAAGACGCTCCATCCCAAAATCCACGCTGGCATCTTGGCCAGGCGTGACGTTCCAGAGCACCTGTCGCAGCTTGCGCAGCTGGGCGCAAGCCCCATCGACATGGTTGTGGCTGACTTCTACCCCTTCGGCCAGGCGAGGGATGAGTGCCTCGACCTCGAGAGGACGACGGAGCTCATCGACATAGGTGGTCCGGCAATGGCGAGGGCTGCTGCGAAAAGTTTTCGGGATGTGCTGGTCGTGCCAGGGCCTAAGTTCTACGACTCTGTTGCCGCGGAGCTCGAGAGCAATGCCGGCGCCTGCTCGCTCGAGATGCGCACGAGGATGGCGATCGAGGTTTTCCAGAAGACCTCGCAATATGACGCCGCGGTTGCGTCGTATCTGGAGCTCCTGACGTCGGGCAAAGATGAGTATTTCCCGCAGTCGCTCTCGCTCTCGTTGAGGAAGCTTGCGACGCTCAGATACGGCGAGAATCCGCATCAGAAAGCGGCGCTTTACGGGGCGCTGGAAGATGTAAGCGCCGTTCTTGGTGCACAGAAGCTCTCGGGCAAGGCGCTTTCATACAACAACATCGTTGACATCCTGGCGGCTCTCAACCTCGCGGTGGAGTTTGACAGGCCAGCCGTGGCGATTATTAAACATCGCAGCCCCTGTGGAGCCGCTGTTGGAGAGCGCCTTGACGAGGCCTACGAGCGCGCTCTTGCAGCGGACCCCATCTCCGCATACGGATCAATAATCGCCTGTAACAGACCTATCGATATGGCGACGGCCGAGCTTGTGCACTCGACAACATTCGTGGAGGGACTCATCGCCCCGGGTTACGAGGAGGGCGTGCTCAATCTGCTCATAAAAAAGAAAAACAGGCGGTTTCTTGAGTTTCCTGCCGGGTTCGGGAGGGGTTCGTGCAAGTTCGTTCACACGACCGTGCCGGGCGGCTTTCTGATCCAGACGGTTGATGCGGACTTGTTTAACGAGACCGGCCTTAAGACTGTTACGGAGGCTGAACCAAACGAGGCGCTAGAGGGCGACCTTCGCTTCGCCTGGACCGTGTGCAAGCATGTGAAGTCAAACGCGATAGTTGTCGCCAAGGACGGCGTGACGGCCGGGATCGGTGCGGGGCAGACGAACAGGGTGGACGCGGCGAGGATAGCGATAGGGAACGCTGGCGAGAAGGCTAAGGGCGCGGTGCTTGCGTCCGACGCGTTCTTCCCGTTTGCCGATTCTGTTGAGGAGGCGCACAAGGCCGGAATTGCGGCGATCATCCAGCCGGGCGGCTCCAAGCGCGATCAGGAGGTGATTGACGCCTGTAATCGGCTCGGAATACCGATGGTCTTCACGGGGATGCGGCACTTTTTGCACTGAAGTTGTCAAAGGATGAAGGCGGAAGGATGAAGGATGAAAGTGCTCTAATGTATGACTCATCCTTCATAATGCATAATTCAGCCTTCCGGAGTCGTTTATGCGGGTAATGATCGTTGGCGGCGGCGGGCGTGAACATGCGATCGCCTGGAAGGTCAGGCAAAGCCCCCTAGTGGATGAGCTTTTCTGTGTGCCCGGAAACGCCGGGACAGAGGCCATCGCACGGAACCTGCCCGAAGATGCGGCCAACATCCAAGGCATCGTCTCCCTCGCCCAGGAGCATCGCATAGACCTCACGATAATTGGGCCTGAGGCGCCGCTCGCCATGGGCCTTTCGGACGCTCTCCAGTCGGAGGGCCTTACGGTGTTTGGCCCCACCAAGGAGGCCGCCGCGATCGAGTCGAGCAAGGTCTTCGCCAAGCAGTTCATGGCCGACTGTGGGATACCAACTCCGAGCTACTGGGTCTTTGATGACTTCAGGAATGCCATCTCGTTCGTGGATGAGAAGGGCCTGCCGGTTGTGATTAAGGCGGATGGGCTCGCCGCCGGCAAAGGCGCCTTCGTCTGCCGAACCGAGGACGACGTTGACGAGGCACTTAGGAATACGCTTGTGGAGGAGCGGCTTGGCGACGCTGGCAAGAGCATTCTGGTGGAGGCCTGCCTCGTTGGTCAAGAGGCGTCGGTCGTGGTGATCACCGATGGCGAGACCGTGCTTCCCCTGCCTTGTTCGGAGGACCATAAGCAGCTCTTGGACGGCGACAGAGGTCCCAATACGGGCGGCATGGGGGCATTCTCGCCGACAGAGGTCATTGACGATGCGCTTCGGGACCGGGTGATGCGCGAGATAATGCTGCCGGCCATTCGCGGGCTCAAGAGCCGGGGGATTCTCTACCGAGGGGCGCTTTATGCGGGACTGATGATAGTTGATGGCGACCCTTACGTTCTCGAGTTCAACTGCCGATTCGGGGACCCCGAGACGCAGGCCACGCTGCCCAGGGTCAAGGGCGACCTCGTGCCTGTTCTTATGGCCGCTGCAGACGGCTCGCTGGAGGGGATAAGCATCGACGTGGCAGATAGCCACTGCGTCTGCGTAACGCTGGCCTCCAAGGGCTACCCGGGCAGATACGAGAAGGGGCGTGAGATTCATGGCCTTTCAGAGTGCGAGCGGCTCGATAACGTCGTCGTGTTCCACGCCGGGACGAAGACGACTGACGGAAGGGCTTTAACTGCCGGTGGCAGAGTCCTCGGCGTAACGGCCACTGGGGCGACCAAGAAAGATGCGCTCCAGCGGGTTTATGACGCAGTTGACCGGATCGATTTTCAGGGTAAGTATTTCAGGCGAGATATAGCGATGCGGCGAGGCCGCTAAGCAAGGATGAAGGCGGAAGGATGAAGGAAGCCTATGTAGGGGCGGCTCACGAGCCGCCCTTCATACGTTCGGTTAAATCAAAAAAAGGGCGGTTCGTGAACCGCCCCTACACCGCCATAATCCATGATTCAGCCTTTAAAAGATGAAACGACAGCGAGGTGAGTGTGTCGAAACTTGCAATTGACGGCGGAAAGCCTGTCAGGGACGATTTCCTTTTCTTTCACCGGTCGAGTGTTGGCAAGGAGGAGGTCAACGAGATAGCCGAGTCCTTCGCATCTGGCTGGCTTACGACGGGGCCGAAGACCGCGGAGTTCGAGAGGCGGTTTGCAGATTATCTCGGCGCCTCGGCCGTAGTTGGTCTGAACTCCTGCACAGCGGGGCTGCACCTGGGCCTAGTCGTCTTGGGCATCGAGGAGGGAGACGAGGTGATCACAACGCCGATCACGTTCCCCTCAACTGCGAACGTCATCGAGCACCAGCGAGCCAAGACGGTCTTCGTCGACGTTGAGCCTGGCACGCTTCTGATAGACCCAAAACGGCTCGAGGAGGCGATAACGCCTCGTACCAGGGCCGCGATCCCTGTGCACTTTGCTGGCCACCCGTGCGAGATGGGAAGGATCATGGAGATCGCGAGGGGACATGGCATTCATATTGTCGAGGACTGCGCCCACGCGATCGAGGCCAAGACCGACGGGCGGCATTGCGGTACGTTCGGCGAGGTTGGGGCGTTCAGCTTCTACGCGACCAAGAACATAACGTGCGGCGAGGGTGGTGCGGCGTGCGTTCAGTCGGAAGAGCTTCACGACAAGCTCGCGGTTCTCAGGCTCCACGGCCTCACCAAAGACGCCTGGAAACGTTACGACAAAGGCGGCTTCGCCCACTATGAGTGCGTTGTTCCGGGATTCAAATACAACATGATGGATATCCAGGCCGCAATGCTGTTGCACCAGCTCGCCAAGCTCGAGGGCTTTGCGAGGCGCCGGCGCGAGATCGTTGCGATGTACGACGATGCCTTCGGCGAGATGCCCGAGGTTCGGCCGCTCGCCAGAAGAGCCAGCGTCCAGCACGCCCACCACATATATCCGATGTTGCTCGAGCTCGAGCGGCTAAGTTGCAGCCGCGATGAGTTCCTCAACGCGATGCAGGCGGAGAACATCGGCGTCGCCGTGCACTTCAGGGCGCTTCATCTGCACCCGTACTATCGCGAGAAGTACGGTTTCAAACTGGGCGATTTCCCGAACGCAGAGCACGCCAGCGACAGGCTCGTCAGCGTGCCGCTTTACCCCTCTCTGGCAGACGAAGACGTAAAGACGGTCATCGAGGCGGTCGATAAGATAGTTGCGCACTTCAAGCGATAATCTGATTGAATAAGGGATGGCAGCGATGGTTGAGACTATAAACGTTTTCGACAGCGAGGAGGAGTTCGCACATCTCCGGGGCGCAGTGATGTCCACGATCGAGGAGTTCTCGGCGGGTCGAGGCGGCAACGTAACCTACGGAGAGATAATGTTTGTGCTCCAGTCCATAATTGACGAGTTGGAGCAGCGGTGCGAGAACCACACCTCCTCAGACGGACCAACCTCGATCGATAAGATGACACGTGTGTCGCACATCAGGGGGGTTCTCTCGAGAACTGTGCGTCTTCTGACCGAGAAAGGGATAATCAGCAAGGATGAGGAAGGCCAGCTCATCTCGGGGACTTAGTGAAAGCCAACTCGTCCGGTATCTGGCAAGAGCCTCGTCCAGATGACAGTCGCGCGAGGCCGGCATTCAGCCCGCCAACCTATTGGGACGTCTGTCGAGCCAGCTGAACTGCTCACTTGCGGAGAGCCTGAGGATGTGCACGTTTTCAATAGATGGCGTCATTCTGAGGATCGTGCTCGGAAGTGAGTTCGACGCACGATTGACCGTTCTAACCCGAAGGTTTGGCCGCCTCAGCCTCGTAGCGAGGCGCCTGAACCGGCCCAGCGGATTGCGCGGCTCGATAGATGCTCTGAGCATATCCCATTGTTACGTCAGGCGCATGGGCAAGTCCGGTATGTTGAGGCTTGAGGAGTGCGAGAGAGAACTCTCTTTCCCCGAGCTTGCAGCTGACTATGTGCGGTTTGTCTGCGCTTCCTATGTGGCCGAGTTTCTGCTCCTTGCTGTCCCTGAGGAAAGCCCCTGCCCAGAGCTCTATGACCTTCTGCTTCAGGCTTTGGACTGCCTGCGCAATTGCGTTGGCTCTGTCGCGGTAGCGCTTGCGGCCGAGCTCAAGATGCTGGACGCGATGGGCTTGGCACCCTCGCTGTCGCAGTGCGTCCATTGCGGCCGAGCTGCTGAGGCAAAGCGTGCGCGTTACGTGGTCGAGGCGGGCGGGATGGTCTGCTCGGATTGCTGGTCAAGGCGCAAGGCCGACTACGAGATGAGCTCGCCGACGGCATTGAGCCCGGGCGTGCTGGCATTTGCCAAAAGGGCGATTCTAAGCCCGATTAGCTCGCTCAAAAGGACACGCATAAGCCGACCGCTTGCCCGCGAGCTACTGCATCTTTCTGCCCGCCACAAGGCCTATCACCTCCAGCTTGAGCTCAACTCCGCACGGCTGCTCAGGGCATCTGTTCGCCTACACTAGCGGATTTGCTCGCGCTTGCCGCAATCATCTTTCAGGGCTTACGGTGCCACGGCTTATCCGACCTGTTTGCAGCCAAGAGTGGATCTATATGTGCTGCAATCTGCCTATGCTCATTCAAGTAGAAGTTGACATCGCTGTCGCTGGGTTGGCGCCCCTTGTAGCGTGCCTCGTAGGCCACCTTAGATAAGTCTCGATACTGAAACCAAATCGGCTCAAGCCGGTTCTTTGGATTCTCGATATACTTACTCCGCTCCGGGTGGCTCTTGAGCTCCAAGCCATCGCACTGCAAAACGAACAGATCCACTAAGTGCACGACTGAATAGAAGATTGCTGTCGCCTGCCATTCAGTGTATCGCTTCGTGACATCTGATTTCCTGACGTCTTCCACGAAGTGGAGGTTGCGCTCCGATATGCTTCTATGATTGATCGACAGCCCTAATTCCTTTCACCATCTCCATCCAAAACGACTACAGTGAAACCGGCGGTCCTGTAATCTTCGAGCGCCAAGGCAGTTGCGTGGAACTCCACCTGAACGAAAGCCTGAGCGTCCTCGACCTCCGTCATTGTTTTCACAAACTCGAAATGCTCCTGGGCTGCCATCTTCGGAGCGTAGAAGTCTACGTAGAACGTGTTCCCCTCGAGCTTGTAGCAGACGGCATGGATTGTAGGGAACATCTCTGCAACCTCAACCACACGAGCGGCTAGTCGCGTTGCCTCGTCTTGGACCGGGGTTTTCTTAACCCCGGTATGTTGTTGGTTCTGCAGCTGCGCTTTCACAATTTACGCCTCCATTAGAAGCGGCTGGATGCTAGCATTTGGGAACTTCATAAGTTTCTCTAGTAATACGATGCTCAGAATGCAATCGAATGTCAACGAGACACCCCACACTGGCTCCACACATCTTGCCCCATAAACGCGTTTTCGCCAGCCTATTTGAAGCTGAAGGTCGCCACCGACAGGTCGCCTATCAGCTCGAAATCGGAGCCCTGCACACATAACCCCGCGAACAGGGTGTATTGCCCAGTAGGGATTGGACTGGCCAGCGGGAGCGTAAGCAGCGTGGTCGGCGGGATGTATAGGCCCTGGGTCAGCGTCAATGAGATCGGGGTCGGCCAGGTCCCGAAGCTCGGGAAGTAGTAAAGGGTATCGTCGCCCGGCAGATAAACAGCCGCATAGGCATCGACCGCAACCGCAGGGCCAGGATTGCCCAGCGTGTAAACAACCCAAATCGTATCACCTACCCGGTACTCGGCTCTGTCAGTCGTAACTGCTACAAACGCCGTGTCGTCCTGAGATACCGAGCCTGAAAGCACTATCTGCTTGTCCGGCGTGTTGGGATCGTTCGAGCCGATCGTCAAATGGCCTGGCATCTGCTTATCAACTCCGGAGAAGTAGAAGACGTTCAGGCCGAGCGACTCGGCGGGCGCGAGCGTGAACGACCCAGGCCCCACGAAGTAGAACGGATCGCCGCTGGTCTCAACTGCATCGACAATTAGGTCGGCATTGCCATCGTTGCGGACCACGAGCTTGAAGGTCCCCACGTTGCCGACCTGTAGCGCGCCGAAGTCGTGAGATTCATCGGAGACCCACAGCGTGGGCTCCGGTGCCTGGGGCTGATACATCGTGGTGGAGCAGGGCATGTTCCCGACAAGCTCCTGGTTGCCAGCCTGGTCCACCGAAACTGCCTTGAACTCATACAGGCCCACACCAGCAGAAAAGGAAAACACGAAGGTGCCCGAGCCAGCCTGGGACACGAGCCCGGTGTCGATCCACACCAATCCACCAGACAACCGATATAGGAGCCTCGTCTCAGCGACGCCGCCTCCGGTGTCCGTCGTCGTGAAGCTGACTTCTACGGACGGGTTCGAAGTTGATTCCGGCGACTCGCATGATGTCTCAGGCGCCAAAGTATCGAGCAGAATCGAGCAGTCCGGCGTCACAGGCGCAAGCTCCCTGTTGCCAGCCTTGTCGGTCGCTATCGTGTAGAGCTCATACAAGCCGTCGCCATCCTCGGACTCGAAATCGAACGTGCCGGATGACTCCTGCGACGAGTATCCTGCCGGCGTAACCAGCCCATGCTCGTGTGAGTAATAGAGGTCAACCGAGGCAATGCCGCTGAGCGTGTCCGAGGCGGTGAAGCCGATGGGGAACCGAGATTGGTTCGTGAGGTTGTCGCAGCTCGCGGTCGAGGCGGGCATTGCGGTGTCAACGATCGTCCGGCAGTCGGGCTCTAGAGTGAGCGGCTCCTCGTTGCCAGCCATGTCACGGGCACGGGTCGCGAAGTAGTAGTAGCCATCGCCATCCTCGGGCTCGAACGTGAATCCGCCCGAGGCCGCGCTGACGGAAAGCCCCGTGTCCTCCCACGGGCCCTCGTCGAACTTGTAGTAGAGCGAGACCCTGTCTATGTCTGACGCGCCGCCGCTCGCCGTGAACGTTACTATAAAGGCCTTCGTTGCGAACATAGGGCTTTGACACGTGGAATCTGGGACAATGGTGTCGAGAACCAGACTCGTGTCCGCCTCGTCTTTCCCCGGCTCCATGTTGCCGGCCATGTCCTCACTGATGGTGTAGAACGAATACACGCCATCGCCACTTGAAAGCGCGACATGAAACTCGCCCGTTTCGCCCTCAGCGGTAAGGCCAGTGTCCTCGAAGCCCCCGCTCTCGTAGCTCATCCAAAGCTCTGTTCTCCGAACGCCGCTCGTCCCGTCGCTGGCAGAAAACGCAATCGTTACCGCAGTTGAGACGACTAGCTCTGGCGCCGTGCACGTTGATGATGGCGCGTGGGTATCAACGATCGTCCCGCACGTGGCCGAGGCCCCCGTGCTCTCGTGATTCCCCGCAACGTCAGTCGAGAGCGTTCTGAAAACGTAACCGCCATCGGCCGGCGTCTTGAAGCTGAACTTGCCGTCAAACCCCTCCTCGACGCCGGGCAGAACCACCCATTGCCCGCCATCTAGGCTGTATTGCAGCTTTGTGAAGACCTGGCTGGAAAGCGCATCTTCCACCTCAAACAGGACCTCGATCTGCGACTGCGTGGCATATTCTGGCGCAACGCAGCTCGAGCTCGGCGGTGTCGCGTCGAACGTCGTGCCCGAAAGGGAATGCGTGGGATCGCCGTTCGAGTTGCTAGCGAGGTCTTTGACCTCGACCCAGAAATCGTAAGCCCCCTCGCCGGAGTTAAAATCAAACTGTAGGGTGCTGCTCTCCGGCCCGCAAGCGATCTCCGTCGCGTGCCAGTCGCCTTCATCGAATTGATACCACAACGATGCGCCAGCGAAGCCGGACACCAAGTCCGTCGCATCAAAGTTGACATCTAGCGTGCCGGCGCTTGCCCATGCGAGGGTTGAAACCGTAACGACAGGCGCCGTCCAATCGACCACCGTGAGCGTCTCAGGCTCGGTTGGAATCTGCTCAATGTTGCCAGCCGGGTCCTGAGCCACGGCGGCGAACCCCCACGTTCCCTCCTGGGTCGCGAGGCCGAACTCGAAGGCGCCGATTGGGTCGGATTTGCTTTGAGAATACGTCCAGCCGCTGTCCCCAAACTGGTAGTAAAGTTCAACGAGCGCGACGCCAGCGATGTTATCCGACGCCTCGTATTGAATGGCGATAGTTGATTCGCTCACGTAGTCCGGCGAGTCGCTCGTGGACACGGGTGCAGTAACGTCATAGATGGTCGTTGCGCAAGCTGCGCCCAGCGATTCGGCGTTGCCCAAAGCATCAACCGCCACGACGCTGAATGCATAAGTCCCTTCCGGCCCCGGAAAGTCAAACGAAAATGCACCGGACGGGGTCCCCTCGAG
>Ga0307379_10001216_pt1 | contig 41035 bp, 36 predicted proteins | sample UN2MG_FD_202237 | JGI IMG/M metagenome (GOLD analysis project Ga0307379, IMG submission 202237) | Soil microbial communities from Risofladan, Vaasa, Finland - UN-2 | ecosystem: Environmental > Terrestrial > Soil > Coastal area > Acid sulfate soil | place: Finland: Risofladan, Vaasa | collected...
AGATCCCTATCCTAACACTTGAAGGGGACCATCCCATTGAGCTTGATGCCAGGAGTAAGATAAGAATAGAAGGTTTTATAGAAATGTTAAAAAATAAGAATAAGAGGAACAATTGATTAAATGCGAATCGGTATTGATTTAGGAAGCCGGGAGATAAAGCTTGTTTTTTACAATGGTAGGGATTTTATAGAAATGAAAAAATACGAAACAGTCGAGTTCTATAAAAGGTTCGGGAAAAAGGGTAAAAAGGGAATCAGAATAGACCTTGTTGATTTCCATTCATTTTTAGAAAATGTACCTATTGAAATATTAAAAAATTATGATAAATTAGTAATTACAGGGTATGGAAGAAATAACCTTAACATAGAAAACGCTGAAATCATTAGTGAGATAAATGCTCATGTAAAAGGAGCAAGATATCAGACAGGATTGTCTAATTTTACATTGACAGATTTAGGCGGTCAGGATTCAAAGGTGATTTTTGTTAAAGAAGGAGATGTGGTTGACTTTATCATGAATGATAAGTGTGCGGCTGGAGGAGGAAGATATCTCGACAATATGGCGCGGATATTAGGTATAACTTTAGATAAATTAGGAGAATATTATAAAAATCCTGTTCAGATAAATTCTACGTGTGCCACTTTTGGAGAATCAGAGATGCTGGGTAAGTTAATGGAGGGTTATAAGGTAGAAGAGCTGTGTGCCGGGATAAATGAAGCGGTCTTTAATAGAATTTTTCCAATATTGAATAGATTTGAAAGTGATAAATTGATATTATGTGGTGGAGTCGCAAAGAATGGCGCCATTAAAAAAATGATTGAACTCAATACAGGCAGAGAAGTTATTGTTCCGAGATATCCCCAGTTTAATGGTGCCATAGGGTGTGTGGTCGATTTTTAGAAAATCAAGGATTTAAAAATGATAGCATATGATTTAAGATGTAAAAATGGACATGAGTTCGAGGGTTGGTTTAAAGATCGAAAGAGCTATGAAAAACAGATGAAATCAAAACAGATTACGTGTCCTAACTGCAATAATACAAATGTTGAGATGATTATTACTGCATGTGCCATAAGAACAAAGAGCAGTAAAAAAGATGAAGAGAGAAAAAACAAGATTGCAGATGTAGAAAAGATGGCTGGAAAGACTGCGAGAAAGATCAGCAACTACATTCGAGATAATTTTGAATATGTGGGTTCTGAATTTCCACAGGAAGCAAGAAAGATACATTACGGAGAGGCAGAAGAAAGAAATATTTGGGGCACATCAACATTAGAGGAAGAAAAAGAGTTGAGAGAGGAGGGAATTAAATTCTTTAAAATTCCAAAACCTATAAAATACGATAGTTAAATTAAAAAATGAAAAGATGTTTTCTAATAACAAATGATGTATAAACGCTTTTTAAGAGGAGTTACACAATGCTTGTAGAATTTAGTATTGTCCCCACAGATAAAGGGGAGAGCCTTAGCAGATATGTAGCAAAGGTATTAGATGTCATTGATAAGAGTGGTCTTGCTTATAAATTGACTCCCATGGATACTGTTGTCGAAGGAGAATGGGATGAGATTATCCCCCTCATAAGGAAGTGTCATGATATTATGAGAGAGCATTCAAACAGAGTACTTACATCTATTAAGATAGATGATAGAAAAGAGGCAAAGGGAAGACTTGAAGGCAAAAAGAAGTCAATAGAAATGGTTTTAGAAAGGAAATTAAAATAGGATTTAGTTTTCTTTATAGATTTAATTAAAATCAATTCAAATTAAAAGAGTTTTGTAACTTTAGATATTTCAATCAACATATCTTTTTTCTGTTCCCTTCAAATCCATATTAAGAGGCTAAATTTTTACCATAAGACAAAATCCTCTTTTTACCCGGAAATCATAATTTACGAATAAATCTGTATTAGCTTATTGAAATTTTTGGAGTAAACAAAAAATCTTGACTTTAATCATTATTTAATTATAGTATAAAATTTTTACTATTTTCTAAGGTATTGTATTTAAATATTTAAAAGAATAATAATTTCATTTTATTAAGATAATTTTAATATATGAAAAAGAGATTTCCTCCTTGGTTAGTAAAAAGGGCTTCTCATGGTGAGGATGTTCATCGTATGAAGATGCTACTGCGAAAAAAAGGTCTTCATACAGTATGTGAAGCTGCTCGTTGTCCCAATATTTGGGAGTGTTTTTCTAAGCCCACAGCTACCTTTATGATAATGGGGGATATATGTACCAGGGAATGTGGATTTTGTGGGGTAAAAAAGGGCAATCCGGGTCCATTGGATAAAAACGAAACAAAAAGAATAGCGGAGTTAGTGAAAGAATTAAATCTTAAGCATACCGTCATAACTTCAGTTACGAGGGATGATCTTGATGATGGAGGAGCAGAACATTTTGCTAAAACAGTAGAGGAGGTCAGGGAAAAGACACCAGAGGTAACCATTGAGGTTTTAACACCCGATTTTAAAGGATCCGTGGAATCCTTAAAAAAGGTTGTTGATAGTAAACCAGATATATTCAATCATAATTTGGAGACGATTCCAAGGCTGTATCCTTTTGTAAGACCAGAGGCAAATTATCAAAGATCTCTTGATCTTTTAAAGAATATTAAGGAAATGGAAGGAGATATTATCACAAAGTCTGGACTAATGCTGGGTTTAGGTGAAACACGCAAAGAGGTTATTGATGTAATGAAAGATTTAAGACAGGTCAATTGTGATATAGTTACTCTCGGTCAGTATCTCAGGCCTTCAAAAAAGAGTCTGCCGGTTAAGGAATATGTCTTACCAGAGATATTCGAGAAGTACAAAGAGGAGTTGCAGGGCATGGGATTTCTCCATGTTTTTGCAGGTCCCTTTGTGAGAAGTTCTTTTAATGCAGAGGTCGTTATGCAAAATAGTCATATGTGTAGATGAGGGAGTTATATGTGGACGTTTCAGAGAATCAAACGCTTACCGCCCTACATCTTTTCTCAGATTGAGGAGCTCAAAAGACAAGCGAGGAAAAGGGGTGAAGACATCATAGATTTTGGAATGGGAAACCCAGACCAGCCAACACCCGAACATATCGTTAAGAAGTTATGTGAAGCAGCGGAGAAGCCTCGAAACCACAGATATTCAGCTTCAAAAGGGATCCCTAAGCTCAGGCTGGCCATTACTAACTGGTACAAGAGAAACTTTAAAGTGAATCTTAATCCAGAAACCGAGGCCATCGTTACTATTGGCTCGAAAGAGGGGCTTTCTCATTTGACCTTAGCTATAATTGGATCTGGGGATTCAGTGTTGGTACCCTCTCCAACCTATCCCATTCATTCTTACGGAGTAATTATTGCGAATGGTGATGTTGTCCATGTGCCCCTTATCAAAGGAGAAAATTTTTTAGAAAGTCTGATCAAAAGTTACAAGCATCATTGGCCAAGGCCAAAGGCCATGGTCTTGAATTTTCCTCATAATCCAACAACGACCTGCGTAGATTTGGACTTCTTTAAAAAGGTTGTTGCTTTTGCAAAAGAAAACAATATTATTGTAATCCACGATCTTGCCTATGCAGATCTGGTATATGATGGTTATAAGGCACCAAGTATTCTACAGGTAAGAGGGGCAAAGGAGGTTTGTGTAGAACTCTTTACCCTCTCTAAGAGTTATAGTATGCCTGGCTGGAGAGTGGGCTTTGTCGTAGGTAATTCTAAAATCATAGAGGCTTTTACAAGAATTAAAAGCTATTTAGATTACGGGACGTTTCAGCCAATTCAGATTGCCAGCATTATAGCCCTAAATGGTCCAAAGGATTGTGTGGAGAGGATAAGGAGTAAATATCAGAGCCGAAGGGATGTTTTGGTATCAGGGCTTAATAGGATTGGCTGGAAGGTTGAAAAGCCAAAGGCAACGATGTTTTTATGGGCCGAGATTCCTGATAAGTATAAAAAGATGGGTTCATTGAAATTTTCAAAATTATTATTGAAAAAGGCTAAGGTTGTTGTATACCCAGGTATTGGTTATGGGGAATATGGTGATGATTATGTTAGGTTCGCATTAATAGAGAATGAACATCGTTCTAAACAAGCAATAAAGGGGATTAAAAATATTTTCTAAATAAGAGGAATTTCAAATTTGAAAACAATTAATATTGGTCTTATCGGCTTTGGAACAGTAGGACAGGGTGTAGTAAGAATCCTCAAGGAGAATCGTAAAGTAATTGAAGAGAGGTTGGGTGCTGTTCTTCATCTCAAAAAGATTGCTGATATAGATATAGAGACCCCTAGGGCGGTCAAAGTAAATAAAAATATTCTTACAAAAGATGCTAAAGAGATATTGAAAGACCCTGAAATAGATATTGTTATAGAACTCATTGGTGGTCTTGAGCCGGCAAAGACATTTATCTTAGAGGCCTTTGATAATGGTAAACATGTGGTTACAGCCAACAAGGCTCTTTTAGCAGAGCATGGGGAGGAGATCTTTACCAAGGCAAATGAGAAATCATTGAATATAGGCTTTGAGGCGAGTGTTGGTGGAGGCATTCCTATAATTCGTTCGCTGAAAGAAGGTTTAGTGGCTAATAACTTTCTATCTATTTATGGGATTATTAATGGTACTGGAAATTATATCTTGACAAAAATGACAGATGAAGGTGGCAAGTTTGATGAGGTTTTAAAAGAGGCCAAAGAGAAGGGGTATGCTGAGGCTGATCCTATATTGGACATAGAAGGGATAGATTCTGCTCATAAGATAGTTATCCTTGCTTCTATTGCATTTGGTACCTATTTTCCTTTAAAAAATGTTTATACTGAAGGGATAACAAAAATTACGCCAATGGATGTTCAATATGCGCTAGAGTTAGGTTATAAAATAAAACTCCTTGCTATCGCTAAAAAATATAATAATAAAATTGATGTGAGGGTTCACCCTACAATGATCCCGATGCAAAATCTCATTTCAAAAGTAGATGGAGTATTAAATGCTATTTATACTACTGGTGATGTTGTAGGGGAGAACATATTAATTGGTAAAGGAGCCGGTTCACTCCCAACAGGAAGTGCTATTGTAGGAGATATCGTCGATATTAGCAGAGAACTAATTGTTGGTATTGAAAAAAAGATTAGGGTTCCATCCCTTTCTTACAGAAAAGAGAGTATCCGGCCATTGACTCATATGGATATAAAAGAAGTTGTTTTAGAATATTATCTGAGATTTTCAGTATTGGATAAACCCGGCGTTCTGTCTAAAATCTCAGGTGTTTTAGGTGATCATAATATCAGCATTTCCTCGGTTCTTCAAAAAGGAAGAAGGGAAAAGGGGTCAGTTCCTGTTGTAATGATGACCCATGAAGCAAAAGAAGAGAACATGCAATCAGCCTTAGTAAAGATTGATAAATTGGATATAGTGGCGGATAAAACAATGCTAATAAGAGTAGAGGAAGGTAAGGAGAGCAAAGAGTGATCCACTGGAAAGGAATTATTAATCACTACAGAGATTTCCTCCCCGTTAACGATAACACAAAAGTGGTGACATTAAATGAGGGGAATACCCCTCTTATAGAAGCAAAGAATTTAAGAGATTATATTAATAGGGATTTAAAGATTTATCTGAAATACGAGGGGATGAATCCAACTGCCTCTTTCAAAGATAGGGGAATGACCATGGCAGTTTCCAAAGCCTTGGAGGAGGGCTCGAAGGCTGTAATTTGTGCTTCTACAGGAAACACCTCTGCATCTGCTGCGTCCTATGCAGCAAGGGCTGGTATTGAGGCCATTATTATCATTCCTCATGGAAAGATAGCTCTTGGAAAATTGTCTCAAGCAATCATACATGGAGCAAAGGTAATCCAGATAGAAGGTAACTTTGATGATGCCTTAAAGATTGTAAAGCAGATATCTAATCAGTACCCTGTAACCCTCGTTAACTCTATTAATCCTTATAGAATTGAAGGACAAAAGACAGCTGCCTTCGAGGTATGCGACCAGCTCGACCGAAACCCCCCTACATATCATGTTCTTCCTGTAGGGAATGCAGGCAATATCACTGCCTACTGGAAGGGGTATAAAGAATATAACCAAAAAGGGCTTATCAATTCTTTGCCAAGGATGTTAGGGTTTCAGGCAGAAGGTTCTGCTCCTATAGTTCGAGGAAGGATTATTGAAAATCCTGAGACGATTGCTACTGCCATTCGAATAGGTAATCCAGCGAGCTGGAAAACGGCAGAAGCTGCAGCTCAAGAATCAAAGGGATTGATTGATATGGTTTCAGATGATGAAATTTTAAAAGCCTATTACCTGCTTTCTTCTATGGAGGGGGTATTTTGTGAACCTGCTTCAGCTGCAACCATAGCAGGGGTCATCAATTATAATGAGAAGAATTTTTTCAAAAAGGGGGATACAATAGTTTGTACCCTGACAGGTCATGGTCTTAAAGACCCTGATGTAGCTATCAAAGTGTGTCAGAAACCAGAGGTAAGCCCTGCTGAGATAGATGTTATTGTTGAGAAATTAGGATTATAGGAGAGCGATTTGAAATTTATTGTTCTTTTAGGGGATGGAATGGCAGATTTTCCTATTCCAGAATTAGGGAAGAGGACACCCCTGCAGGTAGCAAAGACACCGAATATGGACTTTATAGCAAAGAATGGTTTAACAGGTTCTGTATGCCCAATCCCTAAGGGTTTGCCTCTAGGGAGTGATGTGGCAAATCTTTCGATACTTGGATATGATCCTAAAAAATATTATTCAGGAAGAGCGCCTCTTGAGGCAGCCAGTATAGGAATAGACCTTTCACCTGCAGATGTTGCTTTTCGTTGCAATCTCGTGACCTTAAGGCTTGTAGGTACTGAATTTGTTATGGAAGATTATAGTGCAGGTCATATCAGTACTGAGGATGCTAGGTTTTTGATATCTGATATAGTAAGGGAGTTAAATACAGAGAGTATTTCTTTTTACAGCGGCGTAAGTTATCGGCATCTTATGGTATGGAAGAATGGAAATACCGATTTAGATTTAACCCCCCCACATGATATTCTTAATAAAAAGATAATCGATTTTCTCCCTAAAGGAGAGGATGCAAAGTTATTAATTAAACTTATGAGTGATTCTCAGATAATCTTGAGCAGTCATCAGAAAAATAAAGAGCGGGAAAAAAAAGGGTTAAATCCTGCAAATAGTCTCTGGTTTTGGGGGCAGGGAAAGGCTCCTCATTTGATAAGTTTTAAAGAGAAATACAATCTGACAGGGGCAATTATCTCTGCAGTAGACTTAATTAAAGGATTAGGGATATATGCTGGATTAAAGGTTGTAGATGTTCCTGGAGCAACGGGTTATCTAGATACCAATTATGAGGGAAAGGCAGAGTATGCAATAGCTGAGTTAAAAGAAAGAGACTTTGTCTATCTTCACGTGGAAGCTCCTGATGAGGGAGGACATGCTGGTGATGTAGAGTTAAAGATAAGGGCTATTGAAGATTTTGATTCAAGGGTCGTGGCTAATATTTTAAAAGAGATAGAACAGTTTAAGGAATACAAAATTCTCCTCGTTCCAGACCATGCAACACCAATAAGTTTGAGAACCCATACTGATGGGCATGTTCCATTTGCCATTCTATCAAACAGTTTGGTTTCAGATAAGGGAGAAAAATATGATGAGCTCCTCATAGAAAAGGGTTCTTTGAGGTTTGATAGAGGTTATGAATTAATGGATTATTTTATACAGGGAGATTAAAAAAAATATTTTCTGGGGGAGTAAAATGAGGTTAGTTATTCAAAAATATGGAGGGACTTCAGTAGGAAGCATTGAAAAGATTAAGGCGATTGCAAAGAAAGTTGCTGATAGAAAAAAAGAAGGTGCTGATATTATAGTTGTTGTTTCAGCAATGGCAGGAGAGACCGATAAATTGGTCAACATGGCTCATCAGATTTCTGAAATTCCTGAGAGAAGAGAGTTTGATATGCTCCTCTCCACAGGAGAGAGAGTAACCATTGCGCTTCTTACAATGGCTCTTCAATCTTTGGGTTGCGATGCTATATCCCTAACAGGACGACAGAGCGGTATTATTACCAATAGTTCCTATACAAGAGCCAAGATAAAATATATTACAGGAAAAAGGATAAGGGATGCTCTGAATCAAGGCAAGGTAGTTGTGGTTGCAGGATTTCAAGGTATTGATGAACATGAAAATGTTACAACTTTAGGGAGAGGTGGTTCTGATACCACTGCCGTGGCTATAGCAGCGACCCTTAAGGCTGAAGTTTGTGAAATTTATACTGATGTAGAGGGTGTGTTCACAACAGATCCAAATATCGTTCCTCATGCCAGGAAGTTAGATAAAATATCGTACGAAGAGATGTTAGAAATGGCAAGTTTAGGAGCGAAGGTATTGCATTCAAGATGTTTAGAATTTGGTAAAAAATATAAGATTCCCATTTTAGTCAAATCTACCTTTGGAGGAGGTGAAGGTACATTGGTAACAGATGAGGTTAATATGGAAGAGAGTGTGGTTATAGGTATTGCATATAATAAGAATCAGGCAAAGATAACCATTGCAGGGGTGCCTGATAGACCTGGGATAGCTGCTCAAATTTTTGGTAAGGTTTCACAGGCTGATATTGTTGTCGATATGATTATTCAGAATGTCAGTGAGGGCGGGTTGACTGACGTTTCTTTTACAGTCCAAAAGAGTGATGCAAAAAAGACCTTTCTTCTGATGAAAGAGCTTGTTCCAGAGATCGGGGCAGAAGATGTTAAAATTGATGAGAACATAACCAAGATATCCATTATTGGAGCAGGCATGCAGGGACAGTCCGGCATAGCAACAACTATGTTTTCGTCCCTAGCAAAAGAGAATATAAACATTATGATGATCAGTACTTCAGAGATTAAGATATCATGTGTTATTGATACAAAGTATACTGAACTGGCTGTTAGGGTCTTGCATGATGCCTTTGGTCTAGAAAAACCAAAAGGCTGATTGATTTGGAGTACTGAAAATGGTTTTGAGAGATTGAGATGAGTTTTTTCAAGAAAGGTTTATTAAAATAATAAAGAGGAATGTAAAAATGAGATTGGTAAAGTTATACGATACAACTTTGAGGGATGGTACTCAGGCTGAAGAGATATCTTTTACGCTTGAGGATAAGCTTAGAATTGCTCAAAAACTGGATGAACTTGGAATACATTATATTGAAGGGGGATGGCCAGGGTCTAATCCAAAAGATATCGGTTTTTTCAAGGAGATAAAAAAGATATCCCTTTCCCATTCTAAGATTGCCTCTTTTGGAAGTACAAGAAGAGCAAAACTCAAAGCAGAAGATGACGCTAATATCAAGGCCCTTTTGGAATCGGAAACCCCTGTTGTTACCATCTTTGGAAAGACATGGGACCTTCATGTTAAAGATGCCTTGAGGATTTCCACAGATGAGAACCTGGAATTGATATATGATTCTCTTAACTATCTGAAATCTAAGGTAGATGAGGTCATTTATGATGCAGAACACTTTTTTGATGGTTATAAGAGTAATCCTGAATATGCATTGAAGACATTGCTGACTGCTCAAGAGGCAAAGGTAGACTGTATTGTCCTTTGTGATACGAATGGTGGAACAATGACCCATGAGGTTCAGGACATTATTAATAAGATTAGAGACAAGATGGAAACCCCCTTAGGGATTCACTGCCATAACGATTCAGAGACAGCAGTGGCCAATTCAATTATGGGAGTAAATTCAGGGGTCCAACATATCCAAGGGACAATAAATGGATATGGAGAGAGATGTGGAAACGCCAATCTCTGCTCAATTATTCCAAATCTTAAATTAAAGCTTAAGGTAGATTGCATCTCAGACGAGCAGATGAAGAGATTGGTAGAAGTATCGAGATTTATTGATGAAATGGCCAATTTAAGATCTTGGACGCATCGACCATATGTAGGGAAGAGCGCCTTTGCCCATAAAGGAGGTGTTCATGTTAGCGCCGTTCAAAGAAACCCAGAGACTTATGAGCATATAAAGCCCGAGCTGGTTGGAAACAGACAGAGGGTATTGGTTTCAGATCTATCAGGAAGAAGCAATATTCTCTATAAGGCACAAGAGTTTAATATAGATATAGAGAGTAAGGACCCAACGGTTCAAAATATTTTAGATTCATTAAAGGAATTAGAAAATCAAGGTTTTCAGTTTGAAGGAGCTGAGGCCTCCTTTGAATTATTAATGAAAAAGGCTTTAGGTAAGAGGGAGAAATTTTTTGATTTAAAAGGTTTTAGAGTAATTATAGAAAAACGAAAGGAGGGAACAGAGCCTATCTCTGAGGCAACGATTATGCTTATAGTAGATGGGGAAGTAGAGCATACAGCTGCAGAGGGGAATGGGCCTGTTAATGCACTGGATAATGCCTTGAGAAAGGCCCTGGAGAAATTTTACCCTGAATTAAAAGATATGGTGCTCAACGATTATAAGGTTAGGATTCTGGATGAGTGGAGCGGAACAGAAGCAATAACAAGGGTTTTAATTGAATCAAGAGACCGCGATTCAAGGTGGGGCACTGTTGGTGTTTCCGCAAATATTATTGAGGCAAGCTGGCAGGCCCTCGTTGATAGTATAGAGTATAAATTGCATAAAGAAAAAGATAAAAAAAAGAAGTAATTGTTTAATCTTTAGAGAATTATTCTGAGCGAAAAAATATGAAGATTGAAATGGAAAAAATAGTCTCCTTGTGTAAAAGGAGAGGATTTATATTTCAAAATAGCGAAATCTATGGAGGATTAGGTAATACATGGGATTATGGGCCCTTAGGCGTTGGGCTCAAGAAAAATGTAAAAGAGGCGTGGTGGAAGAATGTTGTCTATGAAAGAGAGGATATGGAAGGCCTAGATTCTGCCATACTCATGCATCCGAATACCTGGTTGGCTTCTGGACATGTTGAAAGCTTTACGGATCTTCTCGTTGACTGCAAGAAATGTAAAAAGAGATTTAGAGAGGATGACTTAGATAAACATATCTGTCCAGAATGTGGTGGTGAACTGACAGATCCACGTCAGTTTAACCTTATGTTTAAAACATTTGTTGGTCCAGTAGAAAATGAGGCTTCGACAGTATATCTAAGACCTGAGACTGCTCAGGGGATATTTATCAATTTTTTCAATATCTTAACTTCTATGAGGAGAAAAATTCCCTTTGGGATTGCTCAGATTGGCAAGGCTTTTAGAAACGAGATTACACCTGGAAATTTCGTTTTCAGAACAAGAGAGTTTGAGCAGATGGAGATTGAGTATTTTGTAAAACCAGGGACAGATAAGGAATGGCATGATTACTGGGTCAACGAGAGGCTTGAATGGTATAAAAAATATGGAATAAAGCAAGAAAATCTACGTCTTAGGGAACATGGAAAGGATGAAATGGCGCATTATGCTAAAAGTTGTTTTGACATAGAATATCTTTTTCCCATGGGCTGGTCAGAACTTGAGGGGATTGCAAACAGAACAGATTTTGATCTCAAACAACACACAAATTACTCAAATAGGAACCTTATCTATTTTGACGAGGAGACAAAAGAGAAATATTTTCCATATGTTATAGAGCCTTCTGCAGGTGTAGATAGATCAAGTCTTGCTTTTTTAATAGATGCGTATAAAGAAGAGGAGGTTAGGGGGAGAAAGAGAGTCTTTTTAAGCTTTCATCCTGATATCGCTCCAGTTAAGGTGGCTGTTCTCCCTCTCTTAAGGAATAGAGGAGACATTGTTGAACTATCAAAGAAGATAAAAAAAGATATTTTAAATCAATATGTTACTGTATATGATGACACAGGTTCCATAGGGAGACTATACAGAAGACAGGATGAGATAGGGACACCTTATTGTATAACCGTAGATGTCCAGTCTCTGGAGGATAGAGCTGTTACCATTAGAGAGAGGGATTCTATGCAGCAGGATCGGATTTCTATAGACCAGATATCCCAATACCTCAAAGATAAATTTAGTCTTCTTCATTAGAATAGAGAATAAAAACTTGATATAACCCTTTGTTTTATAGAAAGTTTAAGAAAAACGAGAAATTTTATATTTTTTTCTTGACAAAACTTTCATTTAGAATATAATTCAATCTCTGGAAGGGCCAGCAGACCACCAGACCTTAGACCAACCAAAGAGTAACTTTTATATGAGAGAAATTGTGCGTTCTGTAATGTCTGGTGAGAAAGGCCTTCAAATTTTGGATTTCACCTAACCGTAAATCATTATAAAAGGGTGAGTTATGCCAAAAGCAGAACAAGATGAAGGAATCAAGCAAGTCTTGCGTGTAATGGATACTGGCCTTGATGATGTAGGAAAGGGGCTGGCGAGGGTAGATGAAGAGGATTTAAAGCTCATTAAGGCTGTTCCAGGTGACCTCTTAAAAATCACAGGTAAAAAATCAACTGTTGCCAGAGCCATTCAAATCTTTCATCAATACAAAGGCAAAAAGGTTATTCAGATCGATGGTATAACCAGGGAAAATTGCGGTGCCCTTAAGGATGAATGGGTTACAATAGAAAAGGTCCTCTGGAAACCTGCCGAAATCTTACTCCTCTCCTCCATTGACACATCCCGCCCTGCTCCTAAAGATGAAGAACTCAGGCACTTAGTCCAACTCTTAAATGGTATGCCCATTTTGAAGGGTGATAAGGTCCAGGTAACCTTTTTTGGTGCAAGAGGTCAATTTTTTCTTGTAGAGGGAACCAGTCCCGCTGGTGCAGTGATTGTCAATATCAATACGCAGGTTAAGATTAGGGAAGCTGAGGGGATTATAGAGAAGACCTCTCGGGTTTCTTACGAAGATATCGGTGGTCTTGCAAGGGAGGTTTACAGGATTAGGGAGATGGTAGAGCTCCCCTTGAAATTTCCTGACCTCTTCGCCCGAATGGGCATTGAAGCCCCAAAAGGCGTCCTTATGTATGGGCCTCCCGGAACCGGAAAGACCCTTATTGCAAGGGCAGTATCCAATGAAGTAAAGGCTCACTTTATCCATGTGAATGGACCAGAGATTATCCACAAGTTCTATGGAGAGAGTGAAGCGAAATTAAGGGAGGTCTTTGAAGAGGGATCCCGAAATGCCCCCAGTATCATCTTCTTGGACGAGATAGATGCTGTTGCTCCAAAGAGGGTTCAGGTTATCGGTGATGTCGAAAAGAGGGTCGTAGCACAGCTTTTGGCATTAATGGATGGGTTAGTATCAAGGGGTCAGGTGATCGTTATTGGTGCAACGAATGTTCCAGAATTAGTCGACCCGGCTATCAGAAGACCCGGGCGTTTTGACCGTGAAATCGCCATTAGTATTCCTAATCGGCTGGGAAGAAAAGAAATATTACAGATCCATACAAGAACAATGCCCCTTACCTCTGATTTTGACATCGATAGTATTGCAAATATTACCCATGGTTTTGTAGGTGCAGATATTGAGATTTTAGCAAAAGAGGCCGGAATGAGGGCACTAAGAAGGATTTTGCCAGATGTTGTTGCGATTCGGGATTATAAACCCTTTGAAACTGATATTCAGCTAGAGGTATGCCAGGATGATTTTCTAGAGGCCTTTAAAGAGATTGAGCCCACAGCCACAAGGGAATTTCTGGCAGAGAGGCCTACGGTCAAATTCAGTGACATAGGGGGATTGAAGAAGGTAAAAAATACCTTAAGATCTATCATTGAATTACCCCTGAAGCATTCCACATTCTTTGACAATATCCATTTCAGACCTCCCCAAGGCATACTCTTTTCAGGTCCCACAGGAATAGGGAAAACTGCTTTAGCAAGAGCCCTGGCAGGCGAGAATGATCTCGCCCTTATCTCGGTTGACCAGTCTGTTCTCTTTTCTAAATGGATGGGAGAATCAGAAAAGGCTCTGAGGGCATTATTTAAGATGGCGAACTTTGCTGCTCCCTGTATCCTTTTCTTTGATGAGATTGATGGTATTGCCTCTAAGAGAGGAACAGGAACGACTGATCATGGAGCAGGGGCTCAGAGAATGGTAAGCCAGCTTTTAAGGGAACTGGATGGATTAAAAAACATACAGGGAGTTATCGCTGTTGCTGCTACGAACAGATTAGACCTTGTTGATAATGCTCTTTTAAGGCCTGGCCGTTTTGATTATATTATAGAGCTACCTGTACCTGATAAAGAAGAGCGGATAGATATATTTAAGGTTTATACCAAAGATACTATTTTGGGCAAAGATGTTGATTTTAAAGAGTTGGCTGAAAAAACAGAGGGATTTGTTGGTGCTGATATAGAGAGCCTTTGCAAAAAAGCCACACTTTTAGCTGTACAGGATTTCTTTGATAGCCAAGGGTCAAAGGTTTCTGAAAAAGCAAAAGAATTTCAGGTTAAACGGGAGTACTTTTTAAGAGCCTTAAAAGAAATTATCCCTCCTTCTACTGAAGAATACGGTAAAAAAAAGAAGAAAAAATCCAAAAAACACTAAGAGAAAGGATAAGGGTGTGACAACTGACAGATTACCAAAGGATGATATTTTAGGTGATCTGGAAGGTCTATTGGATGAATTTAGAGAGCTTCTCAAATACTATAGTCCCTCCTGTCTCGTTTCTGATGCATCAGATAATGATTGCGTCATGGCAAGTGCTATAAAACCCATCTTCAGCAAAAAGATTTCAGGTTCAGCCCTCACGATAAAGATTGATCCCCATAACTGCTTTTCGAGCATTGAAATCATCAAACATATTAAAGCGGGTCAAATAGTAGTTGTCGATGCCAAAGGAGAAACAGAAGTATCTGTCATTGGAGGGATCATATCCAGCGTTTTAAAACAAAAAGGCGCTCTTGGTGCAATCGTTGATGGAGCGGTTAGAGATATTGATGAGGTAAGAGATATGGGTTTTCCCCTTTTTTCAAGAGCCGTTGTTCCTAAGTCTTTAATCTATTCCTGTTCAGAGGATGATGAAACTCACCCCATAGAGGTAAACGTCCCTATTCATTGTGGCGGGGTTCTGGTTCACCCAAATGATATTATTGTGGCGGATGATGTGGGTGTGGCTGTGATTCCCCATGACAAAGCCAGGTCAGTATTAAAAAGGGCAAAAGAGATTGCAAAAAGAGAGGGAGAGCTTTCAAAAAAGATAAAGGGGAAAATGAATATAGAGGAGATTATGGAAATGACGAAAAAAATCATTTCGTCTATTTCCTAAACATGAAAACAAAATAACTCCAGATGATCCATTGGCTCCTGGTTTTGTTTGGATACAAAAGAAAGGGGGGAGAGAAGTTTATTTGTGAGCCGAAAAAACAGGAGGAGAACATGCTCCTGTTAAACGTCAGTTAATACCGAAGTAAAAAAATCGAAACTTAAGGAGGTGTATTGAATGGCGGTAAATGAAATTACTACGTGGGCATGCGGTGTTTTGCAGGATACAAATGGTAGAGACGTATCGAAAGTTTTGGGTGCTGCAGCCGGAAAAGAAGGTAAAGACATCTGGGTTATCGACAACTATGCTGACCTACCTGACAGAGTGAATGTTCCCGTGAGAAAGTATTGTAAAATCAGCGATGAGCCGATTAAAGAGAAGTTTCTGTATGAGAATCACCATCCAAACATCGTGGTACTGATGGAAGACGTCTATGCCAAGGCATATAACATCTTAAAAGGCGCCCCAAAAGGCGTTACATTGGTTGTTAACACCAACAAAGACTTTGACTTCGTCCTCGACATGATGGCTGCTAACCCTGACAAGGGTAAGATAAAGAAGTTGGCCGTTGTTGATGCAAGCAGTATTGCTCCTGGTGTTGACAGAGACCTGATGGATATCGAGGGTGCAGAGGGTGGCTCTCAGATTGGAAAAGGAATCGGTGCTTGTCTGGCTGCAGTTGTTGCCAAGGTTACTGGTGTTGTTTCATTAGACAATGTCATGGCTGTTGTTGCTAATAAAGAGGCGGCTAAAAAGGCCGTTGATTCAGTCAAAGTAAAAGAGTTATAAGAAAGATAAAGTATCTAAAGGGGGTGAATCAATGTTTGATACGAAAAAATTACAAGTTCCTATACCTGCTCACTTAGAGATTCCCGAAGGGGGTGTGGTTGAATCACCTAAGCCTGATGGAGAGCAGGATCAGTTTCCATCAGGGGGCTGGAGAATATTGAGATCAGTGATCGACCAAGAGAGATGCACAAAGTGCCTCACCTGCTGGCTGGCCTGTCCTGAACCCTGTATAGAGCTTGCTGAGGATCGTAGTGTTTCTATAGACCTCAAGTACTGCAAGGGATGCGGTTGCTGTGCCAATGTCTGCCCTGTTCAGTGTATCTCTAGGGTTCCTGAAAGTGATTTTAAAGGCGATGTCGAATTTATGGATGAACCATTTTAATGCTAACTGAAAGCGAGGTGAAAGTATAATGCCAAAAAAGTTTATTCCTGGACTTGCTGCAGCGGCTAATGCTGCTGTACAGGCCGATGTTGATGTTATTTCATCCTATCCCATTAGACCCTATACCGGTTTAATGATTCAGCTTTCCCAGGCTGTTGCTAATGGAGATTTGGATGCTGAGTTTGTCCACGGAGAGGGAGAGCACGGGCAGCTGGCTATTGTCCACGGAGCATCTCTTGCTGGTGCAAGAACAATGACCGGAAGCTCTGGCGTGGGTGTAACCTATCCTATGGAGGTCTATTCTCCTATCTCTGGTGACAGATGTCCCGTACAGATGGTTATTGCTGACAGAACACTGGACCCTCCTGGAGACTTTGGTCAGGAGCATACAGATGCACTGAGCACAAAGGATCAGGGATGGTTGCTCGGATGGGCTTCCCTTCCTCAGGAGGTTTATGACAACACTCTTATTTACTACAGGGTTGGAGAGGATCCCAAGGTTCTGCTTCCTCAGATGAACTGTCACGACGGCTACTTTGTTTCCCATATTGCAAACTGGGTTAATATTGGTGAGCAGTCTCAGGTTGATGAGTTCTTACCTCCATATAAGGCACAAAGGCCATTGGACCCTCTAAGACCTGTTGGCCACGGTCCCCAGATTTATGCTAACCAAGGCCCTGCCTTGGAGGCGACAAGATTCAATGCTATATGGGGTGCCAGAGAGGTTATCCAGCAGGCTGTCAAAGAATATAATGAGATCTTTAAGAGAGATGTCGATCCATTTGTTGAGCTCTATCACATGGATGATGCTGAGATAGCCATTTTTATCCAGGGTTGCCATGCTCATACCTGCAAGTATGCCATTGACGACCTAAGAAAAGAAGGGGTTAAGATCGGTATGGTCAGACCAAAATGGATTAGACCTTTCCCATCCCCAGAAGTAGCGGAGGCTCTCAGCAAGTGTAAGGCTGTAGGTGTTGTTGAGACAAACAACTCCTTTGGTGCATCTGGATATGCTGGCCAATTGACCCCTGAGGTTTGTGCTGCTCTTGTTAAAGGGGCTGTGAAGGTGGATAAGGTGCCTCAGGTTGCTTCCTTTATGGCTGGATTGGGTGGACACCCTGTTAAGATTGAACAGTTTAAATTTATGGCTGAGATTCTGGCTAAGGGAGCTAAAGGACAGTTTGATAAACCAACCTACTGGGTTGACCTGGAGTGTGAAGTTGAGATGTAAAAAACCTTTATGGATTATAAATATTGAACGAAAGGAGGAGTGAATTTTGGCTAAAGTAAATAGACCAAAACTAGAACTTGCTAAATCTATTGCAAAGGTTCCAGATGTTGCCAGGTCAGAGTACTATGTTAAAGGACACAGGACATGCGCTGGATGTGGGCCTGCAATAGCTTATCGATTGGCCTGTAAGGCTGCTGGTAAGAATTCGATATTCTTTGGGCCTACAGGTTGTATGTACGTTGCAAATACCAGTTACCTCTGCGTACCATGGGCTGTGCCTTGGACACATACCCAGATTACGGACGCAGGCGCTGTTGCTTCTGGAGTCGCTGCTGCATACGAGGCGATGATTCGAAAGGGGAAATACAAAGGAGATTATCCAGGTATCGTTGTTTTTGCTGGTGATGGTGGTTCTATTGATATAGGTCTCCAAGCCATGTCAGCTGCGATGTACAGAGACCATGACTTTCTGTTTATCTGCTATGACAACGAGGCCTATGCCAACACAGGTATCCAGACATCTCCTACAACCCCTTACGGAGCAAACACATCCTTTACGCCTCCTGGACCCGTTATCCCAGAGGCTAAAAAGCTGTTTCCAAAAGACGCCGCCAAGCTGGTATCTGAAGGACATCCTTCTGCTAGGTTTGTTGCTACAGCTTCCATTGGATACCCTGTTGACTATATCAACAAGGTCAGAAAGGCTCTGAATGCCGAGGGAGCAACCTTTCTCCATGTCCATGCTCCTTGTCCAAAGGGATGGAGATTTGATGCTGACAAGACCATAGAGATAGCAAAGCTGGCTGTTGAGACCGGTATGTTCTCTCTCTGGGAAAAAGAAGGCATGACTGCGCCTTACAAGATAACCTATATGCCGAAGAAGATGAAACCTGTGAAAGAGTACATGGCTCTGCAGGAGAGATTTGCTCACCTGAAACCCGAGCATATTGTCAAAATGCAGAATTTCGTCAATGCTAAGTGTGCTGGTTTAGGGATTGAAGCTCCTACACCTCCTGTAGCATAAGTCTCTGATTCATATCTGGTTGTTTTGAGAAGGTAAAAGAAGATGAGGGTATGCATAAAAAAAATGCTTCTGCATACCCTCATCTGATTTAAATGACATTATAATACTTTTTCTCTGTTAATATTAATATGGTTTTAAATATATGCTTAGCCATGGGTTTCTTTTTAAATTTTTTTCTATTATTTTTATTGTTTTCTCTCTTTTCTTTTTTGTCCTTTACCCTGTAACCTCTTCGCCAACTCATGCGTCTGATAAGCTCTTACCACCAAAGGATAGGGGCCTTAAAGAAATCATTTTTCTCCTCGTCGTATCTATAATAATTATCCTTGGGGGATGTGAAACCTTTGCCAATGCTGTCGAGCATGTAGGGAATAAGGCAGGTTTATCTCATGCTGCTGCAGGAAGCCTCTTGGCAGCTGTGGGAACAGCCATGCCTGAGACAATGATTCCCATATTAGCTTTAGTTTTTGGCGCCGGGGGACACGGAGAAGAGATAGGTATTGGTGCTATTCTGGGTGCTCCCTTTATGTTGACAACCCTCGCCTTTTTCTTATTGGGAATTACGGTATTTATCTTAAGGTTTTCAGGGAGGAGGGAAAGAGCCCATCTTAGACCTGATCTTTCTGCGGTTAGGTTTGAGCTCAAGTACTTTATTTTTGTTATGATTTTGATTCTTGGCATTTCCTTATTAAGAAATGACAAGATAAACTATATCGGCGCTGTCCTTCTTGTCCTCCTTTATGCCATATATTTTAAGATTACACTAAAACATAAAAGCCAGGTTCAAGAGGAGTATTCAGAGCTTTTGTATTTTAATCGATTTTTTAAACTAAAGAAGAATTGGACCAATATTATATTTCAGGTCTTATTTGGTTTGGGGTGTATCATTCTTGGTGCAACAGTCTTTGTAAATAACATTGCTCTGTTATCAGAGGCAATTGGGGTTTCTGCCCTTGTGCTTTCGTTAATCATTGCCCCTGTTGCTACAGAATTGCCTGAGAAATATAATTCGATTAGCTGGACCATAAGAGGCAAGGATACCTTAGCATTTACAAATATAACAGGCGCCATGACCTTCCAGTCTATGATACCTGTATCCATCGGTCTTCTCTTTACAAGCTGGGAGCTCCGTTCTACAGAAATCATTAATATTTCTTTTGCTTTGGTTTCAGCAATTTTGGTCTTTTTAACAATAAGAAGAAGAGATTCATTGCCTGCCTTGATTTTACTCGTAGGCGGTATTCTGTATAGTATTTATATCTTTAGGATATTTTCTATCATCTGAAGAGATATGGTCGTATCTATTTGAACTGATATCTCAAAAAAGAGATAGAAGAGAGGAGTAGAGAGAATAATGTTAGAGCCGGTTAAAAGCAGGAAGATATATGAAAATATCGTTGATCAGATAAAAAAGATGATTATACAAGGGAGCTTGAAGATAGGGGATCGGCTCCCCTCTGAAAGAGAGCTTGCTGAGAGTTTGAAGGTAAGCCGCACTTCTGTAAGAGAGGCGTTGAGAACATTAGAAAACATGGGTCTTGTTGAGTGTCGATCAGGAGATGGCAATTTTGTAAAGGATTTAACAGTAGATTCTCTGGCAAATTCGATTGCGCTTAGAATACCCCTTCAAAAGGGAACAATATTACAGCTGTTTGAATTAAGAAAAATAATTGAGCCAGGGATTGTTCGTATTGCAGCTGAGAGAGTAACCGACGAGGATATTTTGAGAATGGAGAGTATCATCGATAAACAGAAAAGCATTGTGGAACAGGGAAAAAGTATCGCTGACATTGATGACGAATTCCATCGTTCTATTGCCGTGGCATCAAAGAACAAAATGATAATGAGAATTATCAATACAGTTATAGGCCTTGAAACGGAAACCAATGAATCAAATATAGAAATCAAGGAAAGACCCCGTCAATCCCTGAAATCGCATATGAATATTTTAAAATATCTCAAAGCAAGAGAGCAAGAAAAGGCAAGAAGGGCAATGCTTACCCATCTGTTAACTGTTGAGAGGCTCATCAGAAAGAATCTGGAAAAAGTCTAAATTTTTAGAAAGTTAAAAGGATGTGAAATAGAGATGAAGATACTGATAACTGGGGGTTCGGGTTCTGTAGGGAGTTATACGGTTCCACGGTTAATCAAAAAGGGGCATGAGATAAAGGTATTAGATAAGAGCATTGATCTTCTTAAGGGTAAGGAAGGGAAGGGTCTAGAGCTGGTAGAGGGTGGAGTAGAAGAGAGGGATAAGGTAAGGGAGGCAGTAAAAGACACAGAGGTTGTGGTTCATCTTGCCTGGTCATTTTCTGAGGATCCTTTTGAGACCTTTGAAGTCGATATGATGGGACTTTTAAATTTACTAGATGCATCGGTTAAAAGTAAGGTAAAGCAATTTATATTTGTAAGCAGTGCTGTGGTGTATGGTTCGCCGAAGTATGCTCCTATTGATGAGAAACATTCGTGTGATGTTGAGGATTCCAGGAAGCCCCTTTATGCTTTAGCAAAGTATGCAGGTGAGAAGCTTTGTCTTGTCTATCAGAAAGAGAGCAATTTACCCGCAACCAACATAAGATTTTGGTGGGGATTTGGAGAGGAGATTGGGGGAAAGCATCTAAGGAATATGATTCAGACGGCTTTGGATGGGAAGGTGATACAGGTTCCAGAGGGTGCAGGTGGAAGTTTTCTTCATTTTGATGATTTTCTTTTAGGTTTGGAGAAGGTATTGTTGAACGAGAAGGCATGGGGTGAAACATTTAACTTATCCTCTTTTTATATAACCTGGGAAGAGGTAGCCAAGATGATTGTTGAGATTGCTGGTTTGGGGAGTGTGGAGACAGTATCACAATCAGAATGGAAGGGGAGTTCTTTCATTGCAGATGAGTGGAATTTAACTTACAAGAAGCTAGGAGACCTTTTAGGATTTTCTCCTCTCTATCCTAATGATGAAGCAAAGAAATTATTAAAAGAGGCTATAAAAGATTGTAAAGAAAATATGCTAAAGGAATAACCCTTTAATAGTCATTATAAAACCGTTCTATTTAGGATAGATAGAGCGGTTTTTTTAATATCTTCTATCTTTTTCATAAGATTTTTAGTATAATAACTTTTTTATTTTAATCTTTTAAAATAGTAGAGGGGAAAAGGATGAAATTTGTAAGATTTTCAATAGAAGCTAAGGAAAAGCTCGGTATTATTGAAAATGATATCATTAAAGAGATCAAAGGAGATTTTTTTAATGAGTATAGCATAACGGACAAAGAGTATAAAAATGAAGATGTCAAAATTCTTCCACCATGTATTCCTACCAAGATAGTAGCAATAGGATTGATATATAAAGACCATATAGAAGAGCTGGGATTTCCCTTTCCAGATGAACCCATAATCTTTTTCAAACCAACGACAGGTATCATAGGCCATGAAGACGCTATTATCTATCCCTCGATGACGAGTAGAGTCGATTATGAAGCTGAGTTGGCCATTGTAATAAAGGATAAGATCAAAGATATAGACGAAAATGATGCCTCCAAACATGTTTTGGGATACACTTGTTTTAACGATGTTACAGCAAGAGACCTTCAAAAAAAGGATATCCAGTGGACAAGGGCAAAGGCCTTTGATACTTTTTCTCCTGTAGGTCCTTATATCGTTGATGATATCGATCCAAACAATGTCCTTGTTGAATCCTATTTAAACGGTGAGTTGAAACAATCTTCAAATACAAAAAATTTTATTTTTAAGGTTGAAAAACTCATCAGTTTCATATCTAAGGTAATGACTTTGCTTCCTGGTGATATCATAGCTACCGGCACTCCCTATGGAGTAGGGCCAATGAACAGTGGAGATGTTATCGAGATTAAGATAGAAGGTATTGGTACATTAAAAAACCATGTTAAAAAAGCTTAATTTTATCATCTCCATTAAAAAGAGAGGTATCAAGAGTAAGAGAAACTTATGGTTTGAGAAGGTTAAGGTGTTTAGAATCAAAACTCTATATTTCTTTTCTGTTGACTATCATAATAAGGTATGTTAATTTTAAATATTTATAATTAACTGTTTTATAAGAAGTGAATCAAGAGAGGGGTGATTTATGCGAAGTGATTTGATGAAAAAAGGGGTTGCAAGGGCACCTCACCGGTCCTTAATGAAATCATTGGGTTTGACAGATGAAGAGATAAATCAACCCATTATTGGTATAGCTAACTCTTTTACTGAAATCATTCCCGGTCATATTCATCTGAATAATCTCGTAAAAGCAGTAAAAGAGGGGATCCGTTTAAAAGGAGGGACCCCTATTGAGTTTGATACAATCGGAGTCTGCGATGGGATTGCCATGAACCATTTAGGGATGCTCTATTCTCTTCCGAGCAGAGAGGTCATTGCTGATTCCATAGAAATCATGTCTATTGCCCATCCCTTTGATGGTCTCGTCTTTATAACGAATTGTGATAAGATCGTTCCCGGCATGTTAATGGCTGCCTTAAGGATAAACATTCCTTCTGTTGTTGTTAGCGGCGGTCCTATGCTGTCCGGTAAATTTCAGGAAAGGGATGTGGATGTTGCTACTGTTTTTGAGGCTGTTGGTGCTGTTCAGGCAAAAAAGATGACCAAGAAAGAGTTGGAAGAATTAGAAGAAAGCGCCTGTCCTACTTGTGGTTCTTGTGCTGGAATGTTTACAGCCAACTCCATGAATTGTTTGACTGAAGCTCTAGGAATGGGGCTGCCGGGAAATGGGACAATTCCTGCACCCATGTCTGCTCGGTATCGACTTGCTAAAGAGGCGGGTATGCAGGTGATGAAGCTGATTGCAAAGGATATAAAACCAAGGGATATCGTTACGATGGATGCAATACGAAATGCCATTGCTTTTGATATGGCTGTTGGTTGCTCAACAAATACGATTCTCCATCTTCTTGCTATTGCCGATGAGGCAGGTATCAGTTTTGATTTGGACCTTTTTCATAAGATAAGTGAAAAAACCCCATTGCTCGCTAAACTTAGTCCAGCAGGGAGCCATCACTTACAAGATCTGTATGAAGCAGGTGGGGTTCAGGCCTTGATGAAAGAGGTGTCTAAAAAGGGTTTGATCCGTAAAAAGGCCATGACCGTTACAGGAAAGACGGTTGGAGAAAACTTAAAGAGATCTAAGGTTTTGAGAAGAGACGTTATTAGAACCTGTGATGATCCATATGATAAAAGAGGAGGACTGTCAATCCTTTGGGGTAATCTTGCACCTGATGGAGCTGTTATAAAACGTTCAGGAGTATCAAAGAAGATGTTTAAACATAGTGGTCCTGCACGGGTATTTAATTCTGAAGAAGAGGCGTCAAAGGCTATCTTTGGAGGGAAAATAAACCCAGGAGATGTCGTGGTTATTAGGTACGAAGGTCCAAAGGGCGGTCCTGGCATGAGAGAAATGTTATCACCGACAGCAGCAATCATGGGAAGAGGCATGGGAGAATCGGTTGCCCTCTTGACAGATGGGCGTTTTTCAGGAGCTACAAGAGGACCATGTATTGGTCATATATCTCCTGAAGCCATGGCTGGTGGTCCTATAGCTATTGTTAAAAATGGTGATACGATAACGATAGATATCCAGAATCAGAGAGTGGATGTTAAGTTGGAAGAAAGTGAGTTGAAGAAGCGCTTGAAAGATTGGAAACCACCAAAGCCCAAGATAAATAGAGGATATCTCCTGAGATATGCCAAGCTAGTAACCTCCGCGAGTACAGGTGCTGTTTTAAAGGTCTCACCTTAAAAGAGTAAAGGAGTGATACAGAAATGAAATTGACAGGGGCTGAGATATTTATCGAGAGTCTTTTGAAAGAAGGGGTGAAGACTGTTTTTGGAATTCCTGGTGGAGCTGTGTTGAATATCTTTGATGTGTTGTTAGGCTCCCCGATAAAACTTATACTTAACCGCCACGAACAGGGCGCTGTTCATGCAGCTGATGGATTTGCAAGAGCATCAGGAAAAACAGGGGTCTGTATCGTAACCTCTGGTCCGGGTGCTACAAACACGGTAACGGGGATTACCACTGCCTACATGGATGCTATACCGATTGTAGTCTTTACAGGGCAGGTTCCTACCTCTGTTATAGGGAATGATGCCTTCCAAGAGGCAGATATTATTGGTATAACAAGGCCCTGTACAAAGCATAGTTATCTCGTAAAGGATGTTAATGAACTGGCAAAAACAATTAAAGAGGCTTTCTATATAGCCAGCACAGGGAAACCAGGTCCTGTTTTAGTCGATCTGCCAAAGGATGTTGTAACTGATAAGACAGAGTTTGATTATCCTAAAGAAGCAAAGATAAGGAGTTATAATCCTACTTATTCTGGTCATATGGGACAGATCAAGAGGGTTTCTAAAGCTTTGGTTCAGGCGAAGAGACCAGTAATCTATGTAGGAGGAGGGGTCATTCTTTCTGAGGCCTCTGATGAATTGAAGCAATTGGCTGTGTTGACCCAAACCCCTGTCACGACAACTCTTATGGGGCTTGGGGCTTTTCCTGAAGATCATAAGCTTTCTTTGGGAATGTTAGGGATGCACGGCACATACAGGGCAAATATGGCAATGGTAGAGGCTGATCTTATTATTGCTATCGGTGCAAGGTTTGATGATAGAATTACAGGAAAGCTCGATGAATTTGCTCAAGATGCAGTAGTGATCCATATTGATATCGATCCTACCTCTATTAGTAAAAATGTTCCTGTTAATATTCCTATCGTGGGCGATTCAAAGGATGTTTTGAATAAGTTGCTTACCATAGTGAAAAAAGAAGAAAACAATTGGAAGAAGGATCATCAGCCGTGGTTGAATCAAATTGAGAAATGGAGAAAAACCTTTCCTCTTGCTTATAAACAAGGAAAGTCAAAGATTAAACCCCAGTATGTAATAGAGCAGATTTATGACCTGACAAAAGGAAATGCGATTATTGCATCAGACGTGGGTCAACATCAGATGTGGATAGCCCAGTACTATAAGTTTATAAAGCCGAGAACATGGCTCACATCAGGTGGCTTGGGAACAATGGGTTATGGTTTTCCTGCTGCCCTTGGTGCGCAGGTGGCATTTCCAAAGAGCTTAGTTTTCAGTATTAGTGGAGATGGTAGTTTTCAAATGAATATGCAGGAATTAGCTACAGCAATAGAATATAATCTGCCAGTGAAGATTGCTATCATAAATAACGGATATCTAGGAATGGTAAGGCAGTGGCAGGAGATATTTTTTAATAAGCGTTATTCGTATTCGGATATTGCAGTGGCTCCAGATTTTGTAAAATTGGCAGAGGCGTTTGGGGCTGTGGGTCTGAGGGCAGAGAAACCTCAGGATGTTAAAAGGATTCTTAAAAAAGCTATTGCTACTCCTAAACCGGTAGTGATGGATTTTATTGTAGAAAGAGAAGAGAATGTCTATCCCATGGTCCCATCAGGTAAATCTATAAAAGATATGTTATTAGCATAGGAAATTAAATATCGATGAAAAATAAGAATCGTGAAAAGAATACTGATGAAAAATGTTATACGATTGGGGTTTTAGTCGAAAACAGGTTTGGTGTATTGTCACGTATTGCAGGACTATTTAGCGGTAGAGGATATAATATTGACAGCCTTTCTGTAGCCGAAACCCTTGATCCTACAGTATCAAGGATGACTATCGTTACAAAAGGAAATGAACATATCATAGAACAGATAATGAAGCAACTTAATAAGTTGATTGATGTTATTAGAGTTATTGATCTGAGTGAGGAAAAGTATGTTGATAGGGAGTTGGTATTAATTAAGGTGAATGCCAAATCCTCAGTGAGGGCAGAGCTTTTAAGGATTACTGATATTTTTCGCGGAAACATTGTTGATGTCAACTCAGACACGTATACCATAGAGGTTACTGGGGACGAAGATAAGATTCAGGCAATAATCGATTTAATGAAACCAATGGGGATAAAAGAGATTGTGAAAACTGGAAAGATAGCGATTTCCAGAGGGAGTAAGGTTTTGAATACTCCTTAGTTATATTTTAAATCTTATGTTTTGATGACAATAGTTTTATGGCAAAAATCAAGGAACGCGTCTCATGAAGGAAAGGGATTTTCCCATAATTAAAGAGGGTTTTTATTTAGCCCTAATTATTTTTTCCCTATCAATTTTTCTATATCTATTGGGGCTTATTTTCATTTCAATAACACTCTTTTTCTTGGCCCTTTTTGTCCTCTTCTTTTTTAGAAACCCTAGGAGGATAATTCCTGATGGAAAAGGAACAATCCTCTCCCCGGCAGATGGAAAGATTGTAGATATAAAAAAGATTAGAGAAGAGATGTATTTGAAGAGAGAAATGATATCTATAAGTATATTTCTTTCGATATTTAATGTCCATATCAATAGAGCTCCTTATTTAGGGGTTGTTAAAAAGATGGAATATTCGAAGGGAAGTTTTTTCCCTGCCTTTCGAGAAAAGGCTTCTTTTCTAAACGAACATAACTCTATTTTGATCAGCTACAGAGATCTGACTATTTTAGTTCGACAGATAGCAGGGGTAATTGCGAGGAGGGTCGTATGCTGGGTCAAAGAAGGAGACTATCTTGATAGAGGCCAGCGATTAGGATTTATAAGATTTGGTTCTCGTGTAGATATTTTGTTACCTTTAGATACAGAGGTTATGGTAAGGTTAGGTGATAGAGTTAGAGGCGGGGAAACTATCATTGGTAGATTAAATTTAGAGGAGTTTTAACATATGAAAACCGGGGTAAAAATATTACCAAGCCTCTTTACAACTGGAAATATATTTTGTGGGTTTTATGCGATTATTGCTGCAATTAATGTTGATTATTATAAATCCGCTGTTGCAATTTTGATTGCTATAGTTTTTGACGGTTTGGATGGAAGAATCGCTAGGATGACAAAGGCCACAAGCGACTTTGGTATAGAATATGATTCTTTAGCAGATATTATTTCTTTTGGCTTGGCACCAGGGTTACTGCTCTATTTGTGGGTATTAAGACCCTTTGGAAGGATTGGATGGTTAGCAGTATTCTTATTTATAATCTGTGGGGCTTTGAGGCTGGCAAGGTTTAATGTGCAACTATCCGAAGAAAAAAGTTATAAGTTTATTGGCCTTCCTATCCCTGCTTCAGCTGGAGTGGTCGCATCTTATGTGATTCTAAGCTATGATTCTATCTTGTTTAGCAAGATTAATCCAGTAGTGATAGCGATGTTTGTTTATCTTCTTTCATTTTTGATGGTAAGTAATATAAAATACAGAAGCTTTAAGTATTTTGAGCTGAGAAAGAGAAGGTCATTTGGGATTTTAATATTCACTATCTTATTTATCTATATTATAGTGACCATCCCTGAGGTCATGATCTTTTTCATATTCTTTTTATATGTTTTATCGGGTCCTCTGGAGAGTGTTTTAGCCTCCAGAAAATCTGAGTCGATGGTTGAAGTAAAAGATAAAACCAGAAATCATTAGTACAATTTACAAAGGGGCTGATTTAAGAGAATAATAATTCAATATATTGCTTATATTCTGAGAGCTGATGGTAGCTGAGAGTAAAAATGCTTCTTCAATTGAATTTGCCCCCTAAAGGAGGGCATATTTAATTTTTTAACTCGGTGAAGTAGACTGCTACCAAGAAAAAATAGGCTCTCGTCCCTATCAATTATCTATCAGGATTTAGGATGAGGGCTTTTTTTTCAAAGCTTAATAATTTAACAAACAGTTTGTTACTGTAGGATAAAAAAATAAATTACAGGAGGAAATAATATGAGTGACAAGATATATATTTTTGACACGACTTTAAGAGATGGAGAACAGGCACCAGGATTTAGTATGAATATAGATGAAAAGATTAATCTAGCCTTACAGCTGGCAAAATTAAAAGTTGATATTATTGAGGCAGGGTTTCCTATCGCTTCAGAGGGAGATTTTGAAGCGGTAAGGGAGGTCTCAAAGACAGTAAAGGGTCCCATAATTGCTGGTTTGTGTCGAGTAAAGAAAAAGGATATCGACAGAGCATGGGAAGCCCTTCAATATGCTGAAAGAGCTCGGATACATACCTTTGTAGCCACATCAGATATCCATCTCGAATACAAATTAAAAAAGACGAGGGAAGAGGTTCTTAAAGAGGCTGTTGAAGCTGTTGGTTATGCCAAGACCCTAACTAATGATGTCGAGTTTTCTACTGAGGATGCGGCAAGAAGCGATTTAGATTTTTTGTGTAAGATAGTAGAATCAGTTATCGATGCTGGGGCGGGTACTGTCAATATTCCAGATACTGTAGGATATGCGATTCCCTATGAATTTGGTGCCTTAATTAAATGTATAATGGATAAGGTGCCAAACATTAGTAAAGCGAGAGTCAGTGTCCACTGTCACAATGACCTAGGATTAGCTGTTGCAAATTCCATTGCAGCTATAGAGAATGGGGCAAGACAGGTAGAGTGTACAATTAATGGAATTGGCGAGAGAGCTGGAAATGCTTCCTTAGAAGAGATTGTCATGACAATCAAGACAAGAAAAGACCATTTAAAACATTATACCACAGTAAAAACAGAAGAAATCTATAAGACCAGCCGGCTCCTAACCAATATTACAGGGGTGTCTGTCCAGCCGAATAAGGCCATTGTTGGACAGAATGCCTTTGCTCATGAAGCAGGAATCCATCAAGATGGTGTTTTAAAAGAGAGAACGACCTATGAGATAATGACTCCTGAATCTATCGGATTGACTAAGAGCAATTTGGTGTTAGGGAAGCACTCTGGAAGACATGCGTTTTCTAATCGACTAAAGGAATTGGGTTTTGATTTGCATCCTGATGATTTAGAAAAAGCCTTTATTCGCTTCAAAAGACTGGCAGATATGAAAAAAGAGATATTCGATGAGGATTTAGAGACTATCGTTCAAGACGAAATTGCGACCTTTCCCCAGACCTTCGAGTTGATTTATATCCAGGCAAGCACGGGCAACCAGACTGTTCCTACGGCTACTGTAAAATTGAAAAAGGATAATGAGATATACCAAGATGCAGCTATAGGAGATGGACCAGTAGATGCTTCTTATCAGGCGATTGATCGCATAACAAAAATACCTGGAAAACTTGTTTCTTATAATATAAGAGCAGTTACAGGGGGAAAGGATGCTTTAGGTGAAGTTGTTATAAAAGTTCAGTTTAATGGAGAGATCGTTACAGGTGTTGGTGCGAGTACAGATGTTATAGAGGCCAGTACTAAAGCCTATTTGAATGCCGTGAATAAGGTTGCTTACAGGCAGAAAAAATAGAGTTTCTTATTCAAAAATAACGGTGTGTTTTTCCTTGCCTGTCTTTTTAAAAAATTCTGAAATTAGTGTATAAGGGTTGGAAATGGAGTGGCTTAAAAAGCTGAAAAAACCAAAAGTTAAGATTAGAACAAAGAAAATTCAAATACCCGAAGGGTTATGGGTTAAATGCGAAAAATGTAAAGAGATTGTTTATAAAAAAGATATTGTCAATAACTTAAATATTTGTCCTAAGTGTAATCATCATTATAAATTAGGGGCTCGAGATTGGGTTTTACTCTTATTAGACGATGGAAGTTTTTCTGAATATGATTCAGGCTTGACCTCTGTCGATCCCCTTAAATTTAAGGATTCAAAGAAATATAAAGACAGAATCAAGGATTCGATCAAGAAGCTCGGTATAAAAGAAGCTGTTTTATGTGGCGAAGGGAAATTAAATAATTCTTTAGTGCAGCTGTGCGTTTTAGATTTTGGATTTCTGGGGGGCAGCATGGCATCAGCAGTAGGAGAGAAGATTACAAGGAGTATTGAAAGAGCACTAAAGAAGAAATCTTCATTAATTATTATTTCTTGTTCTGGTGGAGCGAGAATGCAAGAGGGTATTCTTTCTCTCATGCAGATGGCCAAAACAAGCGCAGCATTAGCTAAACTTTCCAATGCCAAGATACCCTATATATCGATATTAGCCGATCCGACAACAGGCGGAGTTACAGCAAGCTTTGCCATGCTGGGGGATATCAATATTGCTGAGCCAGGAGCCTTGATTGGATTCGCAGGGCCAAGAGTTATTGAACAGACGATTAAACAGAAACTTCCCGAGGGCTTTCAGAGGGCAGAATTTTTGTTAGAGCATGGTATGGTAGATATGGTGGTAATGAGAAAGAATTTAAAATCAACTTTAGAAAAGTTACTCGACTTTTTCAAGGATGAATAAAAAAGGATGCATAAGGGAAGTTCTTTTCAAGCCATCCTCGACAATTTATATGGACTCAAGAGATTTGGCATAAGGCTTGGTCTCGAGAATATTTCCAGTCTTTTATCTGAATTAGGAGAACCCCAGAAATATATTAATGCTATTCATGTTGGGGGAACAAATGGAAAAGGCTCTACCGCTGCCTTTATTTATAATATATTAAATGCCAAAGGATATAAAGTCGGTCTCTTTACCTCTCCTCACCTCTTTAGCATACTAGAGAGGATTCAGATTAATAATACTCCCATTCCCAAAGAAGAATTTATTGGTCTATTTAAGAAGGTTAAAGATGTGATTCCCCAAGACTTGGAGGTGACATTTTTTGAGTTTTTAACGGCCATGGCCCTAAGGTACTTTTTTGATCAAAAGGTAGATTGGGCAGTAATCGAGGTTGGAATGGGAGGAAGATTTGATGCTACAAATTTAATACATCCTAAAGTTTCTATCATTACCAATATTGAGTATGAGCATACAGATTATCTTGGAAAAGATTTGAGAAAGATTGCTACTGAAAAGGGAGGAATTATTAAAAAAGAAGGAATTTTAGTTACTGCTATCAGAGAGCCCGAGATTTTATCTATAATGAAAAAAATATGTCATTCTTTAAATGCCCAGATGTTTGCCATCGACAGGGATTTTGAAGTCAGAACAGATTCTTTTGAGATAACGAGAACAAGATTTCGTTTTAAGGATGAAGATAATTTATTTGAGAGTATAGAGATTCCTTTAGCAGGGGAGTATCAGGTTGATAATGCAGCTTGTGCCATCAAAACTTCTGTGATATTAAACGATTTGGGTTGGGAGATTGGAGAAGAGGATATTAAAAGAGGCTTGAGGGATGTGCGTTGGAGAGGAAGGTTTGATGTTTCAAAGAGAAATCCTATCGTCATCTGTGATGGAGCTCATAATCCTTCCGGCATAAAATCTTTTATGGAGAGTTTTGTTCGGCTTTTTGCCTATGATCGGTTATTTGTAATATTTGGTGTCATGAGTGACAAAGATTTTTCAAAAATGGGGGAATGTATTATTCCTCACGCTGATAGCCTCATTCTGGTCAAGCCAAATGTTGAGAGGGCTCTTGATCCAGAGATTATGTTAAGTGAATTCAAAAGATATAAGAAAGAGGTATTGGTTATCAAAAATGTAGGAGCAGCCATTGATCATACACTATCTAGGGCTAGCGAGAAGGATATCATATGTATTATTGGTTCCCTGTATCTTGTTTCAGAGGCATTGCAAATATTAGAATCAGTTTCTGTCAATTCCGGTTGAGCTAATGTTTGGGAGATTTATTCTGAAAAGATTTAGGTCATATATCTTCATTCTATTTTTTTTGACAGCTCTTTTACTTCCATCTAAAACCTTTGGGGATGATAAACAAACAAATATCATTGCCGATGAGATCGTTTATAAAAAAGTAGAAAATCTCATTATAGGAAAAGGCTCAGTAGATGTTCGATATGAAGAAATAAAATTATTGGGGGATAGGATAGAGATAAATACAAAGACGGGTGATGGTATCGCTATAGGGAATGTCCTTGTCGAGGGAAAAGGGAGCAGAATTTCAGGAAAAAAGTTTTTGTTCAATATCTATACTGAAAGAGGAATTATGTTTGATGCTTCTGGATTTGCAGCTCCTTTCTTTTATTTTTCTGGTGATATGGTTGAAAGGATAGCAGAAGATCGATTGAGAATCCAACAAGGAAAGATTACTTCGTGTAAAAGAGACTGTCCTGAAGATAGGGTTCCGTGGGAGTTCAAATCGAAGACATCTAATGTTCAGATAGAACAATTTGCCAAGCTTCAACATCCTTCTTTTCATATCCTCGGTTTTCCCATCCTCTATTTTCCATACGCGATTGTACCAATAAAGACAAAAAGGTCAACAGGCTTTCTTTTCCCAGAGATAGGTTCCAGTAATCAAGATGGTTTTTTTCTGAATAATCTCTTTTTCTGGGCAATTAATGATTATATGGATGCCACCATTGGTTTGGACTATCTCAGACGCCGGGGGACGCGATACAATTTCCAATTCCGATACATGCTGAGCGAGGATACCTTTGGACAGTTTGATGGTGCCTATCTCAAGGACGGGGAATTTTTTAATCAAAGTATAGAACAGAATTCAATACTCTTTGATGGTACGGATGGTTCAGGGCAAAAGACCTCTACAGGTAAGGAATATTATATTGCGAAGCTGGACCATGAACAAATATTTAAGCATGATGTCAAAGGATTATTGCAAATCGATATTGAGAACCAAGGTGAGAACTTTAGTAGAGAATTTATGAATGATCTTGAGCTCAGATCGAGAAGAGATGCTAGGAGCTTTTTATCATTGACAAAGAACTGGGAGACCCGCTCTTTGGAGTTTATTACAGAGCGTATAGAGGGCCTTCAAGAAGGACCAGATGATATCTTTGGAAGGTTGCCAAGTTTGACCTTTACGATTTCTGACGAGAAAATAAAAAATACCCCCTTGTTTTTAAAAATGGATTCATCAGTTGTAAACTTCTTTCAAGACAAGGATAATAATAAAACCGAAGTTTTTAGAGGTGATTTCTTTCCTCAGATTTCCCTTCCCTTAACGAAATTACCTTGGTTTACGATTACTCCAAAAGTTGGTTTTAGGGAGACTGCCTATTCAGAGCAGAGAGAGACGAGTAAGGAAGCAACGAGGGAGTTTTTTGTTGCAGGGACGACCTTTCAAGGACCTACATATTATAATATCTTTAATGCGAATATCGGTGATATTGTTAAGGTAAAACATCTCATCGAACCGACAGTATCCTATGATTATATATCCGATTCTGATGATGAGATAAACGATGATATCAATGTCTTTGATAGTGTCGACTCTTTTGGTCCCCAAAATAGTGCCACTTATTCTTTGACGAATCGAATACTGGCAAAAGAAGAATTAGGGGAAGGAGAGTTTGAAACCAGACAGATTCTAAAATTCGTCATATCTAATAGTTATAGTATTAATGTAGCGAGAGATACTGATGTTCCTTGGAAAAGAGCGTTTTCTGGTATCACTTTAAGTTTGGACACAAATATTTTTAGAAACTTAGAATTTAATGTGGACACTAATTATAATATAGAAGGCGATAAGTTCTCTACTGTAAACAGTGTGTTTCGATATAGTTTAAAAGATTTGGGTTATGTTGATTTAGAAACAAGGTTTTCTCAAGATGCCCTCACAGGCATTACAGATACCAGATATTATATTGGTGGGGTTGGAACTGATTATTTCAAAAAATGGGAGTTTGAGTATAATATCAGATATGATGACCTGGATAATAAAACCGATGAGAACTATTTCAGGGCCAAATATAAATCTCAATGTTGGGCATTAGAGTTCAATTTACTTGACAGGCCTGATGAGACTCAGTTTTTCTTTTTGGTTAGCTTAGTAGGGATTGGAGAAATAGGGAAAGGATTTAGTCTGTCTACTCTTCAAAGAGGTTTAGGTAGTTTTGAAAGGCTTGGAAGATAGGATAATGAATACATATTGACAATATCTATAAAAGATAGTAATTTCATTTTTTAATTTAGAGAAGGACTATTTTTGTTAGGTAAAAACAGAGAAATTAAATCTTTTGATTTAACAGAACAGTATAGAGAGATAAAGGAAGAGATCGATAGTATCCTTGCTGGTGTCTTGTCCAAAGGGCATTTTGTTCTTGGACCAGAGGTTTCTTCTTTTGAAGAAGAGGTAGCTGCTTATTGCGGGGTGAAATATGGTATTGGAGTTGCCTCTTGTACGGATGCTTTACACCTCGCCCTTCTCGCCTGTAATATAAAAAAAGGGGATGAAGTGATTACAACCCCTTTTAGTTTTATTGCAATAGCAGAAGCCATTACCTACTGTCAGGCAACCCCCGTATTTGTAGATATAGACCCAAGAACTTTTAATATTGATTTTCATAAGATAGAAGAAAAGATTACAAAAAGAACGAAGGCGATTATTCCGGTCCATATCTTTGGGTATCCCGTAGATATGGATGCCATTTTAAGAATTGCAAAGAAGTATCAAATTCATGTTATCGAAGATGCGGCTCAGGCCTTTGGCTCAGAATATAAAAGTAAAAAAGTTGGAGCGATTGGTGATGCGGGGTGTTTTAGTTTCTTCCCTACAAAAAACCTTGGGGGTTATGGTGATGGGGGTATGGTAGTAACAAATAATCTTGAGATAGCAAAGAAGGTAAGAATGCTAAGGGTTCATGGCAGTAAAGATAAATATTTTCATTCCACTTTGGGCTATAATAGTCGATTGGATGAGATACAAGCTGCCATATTAAGGGTAAAGCTTAAGCGAGTAGATCGTTGGAACAATATGAGAAGAGAGAGAGCCCATTTGTATAACGACCTATTAAAAGATCTCGATATTGCTCTTCCCTATGAGGAAGACGGCTTTAAGCATGTTTATCATCAGTATACCATAAGGCTTAAAGAGAGGGATCAGTGCAAGAAGTACCTTGCAGATCAGAATATTTCAACCATGGTCTATTATCCCTTGCCTATTCCTGGGCAGAGAATTTATAAAGATTTAGGATACAGAGAAGATGATTTGCCAGAATGTTATAGAGCAACAAGAGAAGTTTTATCACTTCCTATGTACCCTGAATTAGAGAAGGATAATGCTAAGAAGGTTTCTCAAGCAATAAAAAGATTTATTGAAGAGGAGAGCTGATAAAAATGAAAGGACTTATTCTAAGCGGTGGAAAAGGAACGCGACTTAGACCCATAACTCACACCCAGGCAAAACAACTGGTTCCTGTAGCCAATAAGCCCGTTCTTTTTTATGGAATAGAGGCTATCAGGGATGCTGGTATTAAGGATATTGGGATTATTGTAGGCGATACTAAAAAAGAGATAATGGATGCCGTTGGGGATGGTTCGAAATGGGATGTTAAAGTTACCTATATTGAGCAAGAGAGTCCCCTTGGGATTGCCCATGCCGTTCTTATTGCTGAAGAATTTATTAATCGATCACCTTTTGTCGTGTATTTAGGCGATAATCTTATCAAATATGGGATAAAGGATTTTGTTAATGAATTCTTATCCCATAAGCCAAATGCGCAGGTTTTGTTGGCTGAGGTTCCCAATCCCCATCAATTTGGAGTGGCAGAGCTTTCAGAAGGAAGGGTCATCAACCTGGAGGAAAAACCAAAGAAACCTAAGAGCAATTTAGCCTTGGTGGGGGTATATATGTTTGATCATACTATTTTTGAGGCTGTCAAAAATATAAAACCCTCACGGAGAAAGGAATTAGAAATTACTGATTCCATTCAATACCTTATTGACAATGGCTTTAACGTTCAATCCCATATCATTAATGGATGGTGGAAGGATACGGGGAAGCTCGAGGATATGCTAGAGGCTAATCGAATCATTTTAGATACATTGAAGACCGATATAAAAGGAGAGGTTGATAAAGACTCCCATATCGATTTTAAGGTAGTATTAGAAGAAGGGTCATCAGTTACCCATAGTATTATCAGAGGGCCAGCGATTATAGGGGCTGGGTCTAAGATCATAAACTCTTATGTAGGACCATTTACCTCTATTGGCAAGGATGTCATCATCGAAAATACTGAAGTTGAGCATAGCATTGTCTTGGAATCGAGTTCAATTTTAAATGTCAAGATAAGAATTGCCGACAGCTTAATAGGTAAAAATGTCAAGGTATCTAAGTTACCGCATAAACCAGAGGTCTATCGTCTCATGTTGGGAGATTATAGCGAAATAGGGCTCATATAATTTATATAAAGGAAATCCTATGATAGAAGGGGTTAAGATTAAAAAATTGAAAGTCATGCCTGATACAAGGGGAAGACTTATGGAGATCTTAAGAGCGGATGATGACCTATTTGTAAAGTTTGGCCAGGTCTATATGACTGCTGCATATCCTGGTGTGGTTAAGGGATGGCACTATCATAAAAAACAGACTGATAATTTTGCCGTTGTAAAGGGAATGATGAAAGTGGTCCTTTATGATAATCGTAAAGGCTCTTCTACATATGGTGAAGTCAATGAGTTCTTCATGGGGGATTATAATCCTCTGCTTATTTCAGTTCCAAAAGAGGTTATCCATGGATTTAAATGTATAAGTGAAACAGAAGCCATTGTTATTAACTGTCCTTCAGAGGTCTATAATTATGAAGACCCTGATGAGTTTAGGATAGATCCCCATAAAAATGACATTCCATATGATTGGGCTGACAGGGATGGTTAGATGTGAGGTTATCTTGTAAAGAAAGAGGTAATCTCAGATAAAGATTTTTCTAAACATGACTTTTTTTGCGGAGGAAGATTGAAAGGGGTTCTTGTTACAGGCGGTGCAGGTTTCATAGGTAGCAATTTTGTAAGGTATTTTCTTAATAAATACCCTGAATATTTTGTTGTCAATCTGGACAAACTCACCTATGCCGGAAATCTTGACAACCTAAAAGATATCGAGAATTTTAAAAATTATCAATTTATCAAAGGAGATATTACAGACGAAAAGCTCGTAAATAAGATAGGAAAAGATATCAATGTTATCATCAATTTTGCTGCTGAAAGCCATGTTGACAGATCAATAGGGGATCCATCTCAATTCATTATGACAGACGTATATGGAACGTATGTTCTTCTGGAGATGGCAAGAAAGTACAAGATAGATCGATTTATCCAGATTTCAACTGATGAGGTGTATGGAGAAGCTATTGACGAACCATGCTTAGAAACAGACCCCCTGATGCCAAAAAGTCCATATGCGGCAAGCAAGGCAGGAGCCGACAGACTCGTTTTTTCTTACTGGGCAACATATAATCTTCCTGTAGTCATTACAAGATGCACCAACAATTATGGTCCAAACCAATATCCAGAAAAAATGATCCCCCTGTTTGTTACAAATGCACTAGAGAATAAGCCCCTTCCTGTATATGGTGATGGCGAAAATACTAGGGACTGGATCTATGTAGAGGACCACTGTCAGGCATTGGATGTAACTCTTCATAGTAAAGGGGTTGAAGGAGAGGTTTTTAATATCGGTTCAGGGATTGAAAAAAGCATATTAGATATCGCTGAGATGATTTTAGTCATTCTTCATAAGCCAAAATCTCTTATTAAATTTGTTAAAGACAGACCAGGACATGTGAGGCGTCATGCCGTAGATACGAGGAAGATAAAAAATCGGCTCAAATGGGATTCTGCCACAGGCTTTTCAGAGGCTTTGGAGAAGACCATTAAATGGTATGTGAATCATGAATGGTGGTGGAAGAAGATCAAGAGCGGAGAATATATGGAGTATTATAAAAGAATGTATAAAGGTCTTTAGGTCTGGTTAAAGGAGAGATATTTGAAACTGATCGTAAAAAAATCTAGCCTAAAGGGAAGAATTAGAATACCCTCTTCAAAATCACAAACCATCAGGGCTTTAATTATTGGGTCGCTAGCTTCTGGAGAATCTCAAATCAAAAATCCCCTGGAATCCTCAGATACCTTTTCTTGTGTAAAGATGTGTCGGGCTTTTGGTGCGAAGATTGAGATGGGAACTCATTGGATTGTCAAAGGAGGGGGGCGGGATCTCAAAGTACCACAAAATATTATTGATATTAGAAACTCAGGAACAAGCTGCAGGCTAGGGCTAGGGATGGCATCTCTGTGCGAGGGCTATTCTGTTTTCACAGGTGATGAGCAGACGAGAAAAAGACCGATGCAGTCGTTGATCAATGCATTGAATAATTTAGGCGCTCGTGTCTTTTCCACAGGGGAGGGTGGCCAGCTTCCCGTTGTTGTTCGAGGAAGAATGAAAGGGGGTGTGACTGAGGTAGATGGAGTAACATCGCAGTTTCTCAGTTCCCTCCTTATTAGCTCTCCCTTAGCTGATAGGGATTCTAAGATATGTGTTTCCAATCTTAGGGAAAGGCCATATGTTGAGATGACTTTAAGTTGGTTGGACAGGAGAGGGATAGAGTATAAAAATAGAGATTTTGAAGAATTTGAAATAAAGGGTGGACAATCATACAAACCGTTTCAGGAAGAAATGTCAGGTGATTTTTCCTCTGCTACCTTTTTTTTCTGTGCGGGTTCTCTGTCAGATTCTCATATTCAACTAGAGGGTCTTAATATGAGTGACCCTCAGGGAGATAAAAAGGTTATAGATGTATTGAGAGATTTAGGAGCTTCTATTGATATCGCTCCACAATTGATAGAGGTAAGAGGGGGAAGTCCATTACAAGGTGGAGAATTTGACCTGAGTAATATTCCAGATGCGCTCCCATCCCTTGCAGTAACAGCTTGTATTGCAGAAGGGAAAACCGTCTTAAAGAATGTTTCTCAAGCGAGGATTAAAGAGACAGATAGGATTGCGGTTATGAAGAAAGAGCTAGAAAAGATGGGGGCTCAAATTGAGGAGATGCCTGATGGATTAATCATAAAAAAGAGTCCATTAAAAGGGACAAAAGTTCATGGTCACTCAGACCATCGAGTTGTGATGGGTTTGGCTATAGCAGGTTTGGTAGCAGAGGGTGTGACTGAAATCAGCACTGCTGAGGCCATAAAGATAACCTTTCCAAATTTTATTACTCTTATGAAGAATCTTGGTGCGGATATGAGTCTGATAGACGATTAACTGATAAACTTATTTTCCCTCTAGATTTTTTGACGAGTTAATCCTTCTCCTTTTTCCTTGTTTATTCCGTATAAAAGGATAATTTACTTGACAAAAATCATACCTTCAATTAGTATCAATTCTCGGTGATGCACAAAATATAGTTTAAAATTTTTTAGGAAATACAATATATAGTTGAAATATGGAGAATATTGCAATTGCCTCGGATCATGGTGGTTTTGAATTAAAAGAGGCAATAAAGAGGTTTTTAGATAGAGAAGGATTTGGCTGCATTGATTTTGGAACTAAGGATGATGAATCCGTAGATTATCCTGATTATGCGGAGAAGGTTGCATCTTCGGTTTCCAAGGGAGAAGTAAAAAGGGGTATTCTGGTATGCGGGACAGGGATTGGGATGTCAATGGTTGCAAATAAGTTTCCCAATGTAAGAGCTGGGCTATGCCATGATATTTATACAGCAAAAATGAGCAGAGAACATAATGATTCGAATATCCTGACCTTAGGAGGAAGAGTAACAGATATAGAACAGGCTAAAGAGATTGTGAAGACCTGGTTAAATACCGAATTTGCAGGAGGGAGACATAAGAGAAGATTAGATAAACTTATGGAGATTGAGGAAAGGATTAGAAAATCGTTATCTTAGGAGGATATGATCAGAATGAAACGGTTGATAGATGTAGATCCAGAGATAGCTGAAGCAATAAAATTAGAGACAGAAAGACAGGCTTATAAGCTGGAGCTGATTGCATCTGAAAACTTCGTCAGCGAGGCTGTATTGGAAGCTGCAGGGAGTGTAATGACAAATAAGTATGCTGAGGGCTATCCAGGAAAGAGGTATTATGGGGGTTGTGAATTTGTAGATATCGCAGAAAACCTTGCTATTTCAAGAGCGAAGGAGCTTTTTGGTGCGGAATGGGTCAATGTCCAGCCTCACTCAGGGACTCAGGCCAATATTGCTGTATATAACGCTGTTTTGGAACCAGGCGATACCTTCATGGGCATGAACCTCTCACACGGAGGGCACCTGACGCATGGAAGCCCTGTGAATTACTCAGGGAGAATGTTTAAGGTCGTATCTTATGGTGTAAGAAAGGATACAGAGACCATTGATTTTGAAGAAGTAGAAAACCTTGCCCAACAGCACAGACCGAAGCTTATCGTTGTTGGAGGAAGTGCCTATCCGAGGATAATCGATTTTGAGGCATTTAGAAGGATTGCAGACAAGGTTGAGACCTTAATCATGGTTGATATTGCTCATATTGCAGGCCTTATTGCTGCCAAACTCCATCCAAGCCCCATTCCCCATTCAGAATTCGTAACCACCACAACCCATAAGACCCTTCGAGGCCCAAGGGGCGGAATGATCATGTGTAAGGAAAAATTTGGACCACTCATCAATAAGAACATCTTTCCTGGTTCGCAGGGAGGTCCTTTGATGCATGTTATCGCAGCAAAGGCTGTTGCCTTTAAGGAGGCCTTAACAGAGGAATTTAACGAATATCAGAAACAGATCATAAACAACGCAAAGACACTGGCCAATCGGTTAACGGAAAAGGGTTTGAGATTGGTTAGTGGAGGAACAG
>Ga0307379_10001219_pt1 | contig 41011 bp, 39 predicted proteins | sample UN2MG_FD_202237 | JGI IMG/M metagenome (GOLD analysis project Ga0307379, IMG submission 202237) | Soil microbial communities from Risofladan, Vaasa, Finland - UN-2 | ecosystem: Environmental > Terrestrial > Soil > Coastal area > Acid sulfate soil | place: Finland: Risofladan, Vaasa | collected...
AGAGTTTTCAACAAGTACATACATAAGTCTTATGAGTCAATATTTTCCAGCACATAAAGCTTTGAAAATAGATGAGTTAAGAAAAAAAACGAATAAACAGGAATATGAACAGGCTCTTTCTCTTATGGAAAAATTCGGTTTAGAGAATGGGTGGGTTCAGGTAAAAAGTTTTTTAGGGAAAAAAGTAAAATGGGCTTAATATGAACTATGCTTCTTGTTCCTTTTCAGGCTTAGGAATTTTACATAGAATATTAACCTTTATTATCAATTCATTTATGGTTTCACTCAGATTCTTTCTTTCTAATTTCTTCGTTAATTGGATTAAGTTCTCACATCCCCTTTTATACTCATTCATCTTACCCAGCTTTTGATAAATGAGAGTCAGATAGTACTCAATTTCCATTTTTGCTTCTGGTCCTTTCCATCTACTTTCCTTTAAACGTTCTGCCAATTTATTAAAAATCAAAGTCGCCTCATCCCACCTCTTTAACTCAACAAGGATAATCCCCTTGTCTCTTATGGCATTGATATTTTCAGGATACTCACTTAATATCTCATTAGTGAAATGCAGGGCACTATCATATAGCCCTTCATTAAGAAGAATGGTAACCAGTGCTCCCTTTGCCTCAATCCTGGAGTAACTCCCTTGGGCTATTGCTCTCTGCATCTCATCAATCCCCTTTTGACGCTCATCCCCAAAAAAGGGCAGAAACCAGAGAACCCGGGATTTCACACTCCTCCAGTATTTATAAACCCCTAATCCATAATAGGCATCATAAAGCTTTGGATTTATATCCAATGCCTTTTCGAGATAATCAGCACCCTTTACAGCATCTACGAATGCCCCAAACCAGTTACCCTTCTCAGTCTTATTGATAGCCCTATATCCATAGGACCCACCAAGATAAAAATAGGCCAGGTCATTATCTTTATCGTTCTTAACCAGTTTCTCTCCCTTTTCAATGGCCTCATTTATATAATAATCAAATTTATCATTAAAGACCATTGTTCTGTAATTCTGCATTAATACTTGATAAAGGGCAGCCGTATAAAAATAGCCTATGGGGCTTTCTTTTTCTGAATCTATAATATTTCGAAAAGCCTTTAGTGCTTCGTCTGTTTTCTCCTTATTGACCTTATCAATACCTGTTTGAATGAGCATTTCTATTCGCTTGTCTATTTCTTTTTGAGCATAAAGGGAGAACGGAGCAAAAAGCCCTATAAATATGAAAGAAGTTATTGAAATTCTTATTATTATATTGAAGAAATGTAACATTATTATTTGGTCTTTAAAAATTTTTTACTGTCTTATTCAGCGTAAAGTAAACATAAAGTATTTGTCAAGTGAATGTTGATAAAAAATATAGACGACCATATCAATCGGGGTAAATGGCCCTTTTTACTATTTCGCTCTTTTAATAATAAAGGGCTTTAAGAATATTATTAAAAGATTTTTGGCCTGAAAAAATAGACCTTAGGATTGCCTGTTTTACCTTTTATACGTGCAATATCAACCTTGACGTATTTCGTTATCGCACTAGGGATTGTTTTCTTGATAATACCGAGGGGACCAGAGGCCAAATCCACACCAAAAGTAAAATCTATTTCATTTTTAAGATTATCCTCTGAACCGATGATATAGAAATCAAATCTGCCACCTTTGAACTTCATATCTAGATTGCTCTTTCCATCTTTGATTTTTGCTACTATCTCTCCCGTCTTAAAATCATAGCTTGTTGTTTGGAGAAAGGGAAAGACAACCGTTACATAAGCCGGTGCAGACTCTCCCCTTATGTATCCCTCATCTACTAACATTTTGGCATTGCCATAAAGTGATTTTATGATCTCCTCTTTATTATCGCCATGCCCTTTAAAATTAGCTTTAAAATCTACCTTATTTAATATATGAAGAGGGGGCAAGAAATAGTCGATAATCGGTTTTAGATTTTCATTTGCCTGAACGTCTTCAATATCCAGTTTTAGTTTAAACTCAGGCTTCTCTTTATTAAAGTCTATGAATGAAAAAATAAGGACAGAACCATTGTTCATCCCAAACCTCAGCTCCTCAAAGTTAAAAACCCCATTTTTTAGATTCATCTTTCCCATTAGGTTGTTGAGTTCATATCTATTCGCATGAAGATTCTTGATACTTAGTTTTCCATAGACATCCGTATTTAATAGAAAATCAGAATTCTGATTGGAATCTTCAACTTGGGATTTTGAGATAGGCAACCACATTTCTTTTACAAGCATAAAAGGACTCAGATCGTTTAATTTTATGTTGCCTCCCTCTAATTCAAATCTTACCTTGGGCTTTAGTGAGTAATCATTAATCTGAGTTGAGAAGTTAAGTTCACTCTCGTTTAGCAAAAGACGCAAATTTTGAGTTATGATGACATCTGGGGTAAAACCTATTGTTCCATCAACCGCTATATTTAATTCATGTTTCCCCTGAGACTTTAAGACTGCATTATCAAATGTAATACTCCCTTTTAATTTAGGCATTTTAGCTTTTCCTTGAATATCGCTAAAAAACCTTATTTCCCCTTCAAATGAGGTCTCTTTAAAACCACTGTAGAACCTATCCAATGGCTTCAAATCTTTACATTTGCCTGCGACATTTAAGTCAAGATATTGAAAATCTTTTGATGTCGAACCTTTTATGCGAAGACTCGATGTGTCAAGTGCAATCTTTAGAGAATTAAGACCAATGTCCTTTCCAATCCTTAGATTAAAAGATATATGGTTACGAACACCTAACGGTTTTACAAAGCGTTCCTTATATGCAATCTCATTATTGGTTAGATCCATCGATCCGATAAGGGTATATTTTTTTCTTATACCCTTTACATGCATTTCTGTTTTATTAACACCGGTTATTAACAGATCCTTAGGCAGAGGCAGTATCTTCTGGAAGTCAGAGATATTGAGAGTTGAACTACACCTGATATCAAACCTTGATAGTCCCTCAACAAAGGCTATCTTACCTAATAGTTCTACTTTATGATGAGAAGATAAGAGGTTTATTTTGTTTATAGAAAAAATATTATCAACAAGCTGAATATCATAGCTCAATCCAGCTTTTTCGTCAGAAGCCTTTATGAGATTTTCATTATATAACACCATGAATTCATTCAGGTCTGTACTTCCCTTTATTGTTAAGTTTTTCATGTTGCCAGTAAAGGAAAGATTATTTTTTATAGGACCTGAAACATTAATTTTATCAAATCTCTCCCTTATTTTCTCGAAAAATTTTGAGCTATCGCCCCCCAGTAACATTTTAATATCAATTTGTTGATCTCTTTTAAAATCTTTGATAATCCCTGAAACCTGTGCATTCAGAGAGTCAGAAGATAAAGCGATATTTTCTATAAAGAGATCCTTTTCTTTTGTTCTTAATCTGCAATTAATATTGACTATCTCGCCTTTTTCTTTGATAGAAGAATTGAGATATGAGAATTCTACATCGGACAGATCGGTAGTTCCTTCTATCAAAAGATTATCTGTACTTCCATTGAGTTTAATATTTGTTGAGGTCTTACCACTGTAATTAAATCGCGATGAACCTTTCTCTAATTCATTAATAAAATATTCAATGTCCAGCCTCATATTTAAAAAAGGCCTTACAGAGATATTCTCCAAAGACCCAGATAGTTTTAAATTTGAAAGTCCTGATTTTGCGATAAGTCTGTTCAGATTGATCTTATCTAATGAAACATTGTAAGACGAATCATAATCTAGTGTTAATCCGTTTAATGATTTAGCCTCTTCACTTACTCCTGGTCTCTTAAAATCCAAATTTTTTATAACGATATTCCCAAAACTTCTGATATTTTCTTGGCCATCAATATTTATATCTAAACTTCCTTTGACATTTTTGAGATTAAGTATAAAGGGTGTTTTTAACCAATCCTCGTCTAAGTTTTTAAAAACATCTAGCCCTTCAAAAGAGATTTTAGACTTAGCCACAATATTTTTTGGATCATATTTTCCATTTTTGAAGAGAGATATTGAACCTTTGCTTTTAATTCTCGCGGGCTTATCTTTATCGATTATTTCAAATTTGACTTTATAGTTGATAGGGCTATTAATATCATCACTTTTTGCTTGAATATTTATTTTTCTCAGCTCAAAGCTATTTCCAGAGGTTAAATCTCTGTATTCTAAAGATCCATTTTCTAAAGAGATTTTAGAAACAAAAAAGATAAAGGGTTTTTTAAACAATGAATGAAAATTAAATTCTTTTTCAGTATCTCTTCTGATGTTAATCTTTGGTTCGATGATGGTTAAATCTTCTACTGAAAGTTGCCTTTTGAATAAAGGGATTAATCTTACATTGATATCAAACATCTTGATACTGACAATTTCTTCTGAAAGAGGTTCTTTTGTTTCTCTTATCAAGACATCATCTATTCTTATATGTCCCAATCTTGTTATAGAAATGTTACCTAGGCTAAACTGTTGTGGAAATATTTGATTTAATCCACTGACGACTAAATTATTGATCCATTTGGTTGGAATGAGCTTCGGAAAGAATACAATTCCTGCAATTATGAGTATTATTAAAGATATGATGAGAAATCTCTTTAATAGACGAACCTTACCTTTTTCTTTCAAAATCGCCTCCTTGATTGATAAGATCTTTTATGAATTTAGATCAGGATTCCAGTTATCTAATATTCTTTGTCTTACCTTTTCTGCGAGGGCATTCTTATCCTCTAAGGTATAGTTCTTGGTTTCTATTGGAGAATCTATGATAAAAGTAACTCTCGCTGGACTAAATCTTTTTTCCCCTTTTTTGATAATCTTTCCAGTTCCATTAATCGTTATTGGAACAATAGGAATGCCTGCCTTAATAGCCATTACAAAACCGCCTATTTTAAAAGAACCAATTCTATTATCAATACTTCTTGTTCCTTCTGGAAATATTAATAGGGATATTCCTTCCTTTATTTTTTTTACACCCTCTAATAAGCTTCGCACCCCATCTCTGGTATTGCTTCTATCAATACGAATATGTCTCGCTGTGGATAGATGCCAGCCAAGTATAGGAATTCTAAACAGAGACTCTTTTGCTAAAAAGCTAAATTGAAAAGGTATAGAGGATAATAAGATGGGAATATCATAAAGACTTTGGTGATTTGGCATTAATACAAATGTACCAAGAGAATTCAGATTCTCCAGACCTTTTACTTCTACCTTAATACCTGTAAATTTTAGTATAAACTTTCCCCAGTAGGTTGATATAAGATGCTGAATCTTTCCAGTTTTATCAAATAATGATGATATAACTGAAAGAGTCCCAAAGACAATCGTGAATATAACAATTATCAAAATAACCGTATAATACAAAAACATAATTTTCTTTCCTGCAAGCTATTTTTTTAAGATTCCTTTGAAATTTAAATTTCTACAATCTTAAGGGTTTATTACCATTTTGAGTTTTTTAATTATATCTTAATGGTAACCCCGTTGCAATATCCACTTAATTTTTTACTTTTTTATATTAAAAAAATATCAGATAAAGTTTTTTACGATAAAAATCTTATTGATCATAGGAAGCTTTTTCCTTGACAACTTTTTTGAGGTATGTTAAATAGACAAAACTCTTATCTAGAGTGGCTGAGGGAAAGGCCCTAAGAAGCCACAGCAACCGATCCTCTAAAAAGAGGATGTCCGGTGCTAATTCCTACAAGGTTATTACCTTGAAAGATGAGAAGATAAGGATTCGATAAAAAGCCTCTTCTCATTTTGAGAAGGGGCTTTTTTGTTATGAAGAATTAATTAAGGCATATCTAAAAAAGGAGAAAAGTATGGGTTATGTATTAGGTTTAAGATGCAAAGAATGTGGTAGGGATTATCCAAAGGAACCAATTCATGTTTGCGAGTTTTGTTTTGGTCCTTTAGAGGTGGTTTATGATTATGATGGGATAAAGAAGGCGGTATCCAGAGAGTCAATTGAAAAGGGTCCTAAAAGTATGTGGAGATATAGAGAGTTTTTACCCATAGATGGTGATCCAACGGTTGGTCTTCATGTTGGGTTTACCCCTTTTTTTAAGGCAAAGAATCTCGGGAAGGCTTTAGGGGTAAATAATCTCTATATTAAGAATGACAGCGTAAATCATCCAACCCTTTCTTTTAAAGATAGAGTGGTCTCTGTTGCGATTACAAAGGCTAAAGAGTTTGGATTTGATGTTGTTGCATGTGCGTCAACGGGTAATTTAGCTAATTCTGTTGCTGCACATGCTTCTGAGGCAGGGTTAGAGAGTTATATCTTCATTCCCTCGGATTTAGAAGCAGGAAAGGTTTTAGGAACTCTGATTTATGGAACACATCTCGTAGGCGTTAAAGGGTGTTATGACGATGTGAATCGCCTTTGTAGTGAAATATCTGCTAATTTTCATTGGGCCTTTGTAAATATAAATATTCGTCCTTATTATGGTGATGGTTCTAAAACCTTTGGCTATGAGATTGTTGAACAGCTAGGCTGGAAGGCGCCTGATAATATTATAGTTCCAGTTGCAGGAAGTTCTCTTATTGTAAAGGTATGGAAGGCGCTTAACGAATTTCAGAAGATAGGATTAATTGATGAGGTAAATACCAAGATTTTTGCAGCACAGGCTACAGGCTGTTCTCCCGTTACTACCGCAATAAAAGAAGGAAGAGATTTTATAAAGCCTGTTAAACCCAATACGATTGCTAAATCAATAGCCATAGGTAATCCTGCTGATGGATATTATGGAATCAAGACAGTATCAGAAAGTGGAGGGTATGGAGAAGATGTAACTGATGAAGAGATTGTCGAAGGAATGAAGCTTCTGGCTAAGACAGAGGGAGTTTTTACAGAAACAGCTGGCGGAGTAACTGTGGGGGTAACGAAGAAGCTTATTCAACAGGGAAGGATAGGAAAAGATGAATTAACAGTAGTTTCAATTACAGGGAATGGGCTGAAGACTCAGGAAGCAGTAATAGGTAAGATTGGGGAACCGATTATTATTGAGCCTAGTCTTAGCTCTTTTCAGAAAACTTTTAATAATAAGGAGGTATAATTTATGTCAGTACAGGTTCGTATACCCAGTCCGTTGCTGAGCCTCACACAAAATAAAAGTGAGGTTACTGCTGAAGGCAGTAATGTTAAAGAGGTCTTAGAGGATCTGGAAAAGCAATTTTCAGGTATTAGGGAAAGACTCTTTGATGAGAGTGGTTCAGTAAGGAGATTCATTAATATTTACATCAATGAGGAAGACATCAGATTTTTAGATGGGGAAAACACCCAAATAAAAGATGGGGATGAGATATCTATTATTCCTGCAATAGCAGGCGGAAAATAAAAACTTTTCAAAAAGAAAGGGAGCTTTGAAATGCCTAGTGTAAAGGTTCATTTAACATTTCCAAATGAAATAGTGAAAAGACCTATCATTTATGAGATAGGACATGAGTTTAAGGTGGTTACTAATATCAGAAGGGCTAATGTTGCTGAGACCACAGGTTGGGTTGACTTAGAAATAACAGGAGAGAGTGAAGAGATAGAAAAGGCTTTAGAGTCTCTCAAAAAAATCGGTGTGAGGATCGATCCTATTGAAGGGAATGTGATAGAGTAGGGTATGATGCTCTTGTATGGAAGAAATAATTTTTATCCCAAAGCTTATAATGAATGAAATGCTTGCTCATGTTAAAAGGAAATTAATATATTCTTTTTAATCAATCTTTCTCTTAGACCAAGCATATCATTTTATTTATATTTTAGAATTTTAAAGTGGGGATACCTGTTTTAATAGATATCCCCACTTTTTCAGGTTCTCATAGATATGATTTAAAAATTTTGGATCGACCTCTTTGCTCCGTTAAAAAACCTTTAACTATAGGTCTTTATGAAGCCTTATAAAATGGGAGATAGAGCGGTCATAAGTTTTTTCTGTCTCTTTATTGAAGAAACAGGCAGGAAGTTGATTAATATTTAGGTGATATTGGATACATTCACAACAGATTCCCTTTTTTGAGCAGGGTTCATAGGTACAATTGCAAAAATCTAGGTTATCTTTTTTTGAACATTCCATAGTTTTGACATCTCCCTTTTATGTTTTGGATGAATTCATTTACTCTTATTATAGTCCGTGGTAAATGGTTGTCAATATTCTTCAAGAAAGACAGCTGTAAAACTTATGAATTTGCATTTTGAATACAATCATTTATAATGACAAAAGAACTTTCGTTCGATATTATTGAAGACCAAAATAATAGATAAAAAAGGAGAAGAGAAGTATGAGGAAAGGCGTTCGCATTTTTATCATTATATTTTTTTTCTTATCTTTTTTGAGTTCTCTTATCTCAGCCAAAGAAATAGATGGACCAAAAGCCCTCTTTTTTAGAAAATCTTTTAATTTTGGGAAGATAAAAGAGGGGAATAAGGCCTCTACTATTTTTAATTTCAAAAACATAGGAACAAAAGATTTAGTAGTTAGGAAGATAAGAGTTTCCTGCGGCTGTACCGCTACCCTCCTTTCCACTGATCTGCTCAAGCCTGGTGAGACAGGTGAGCTAAAGGTCACCTTTGATTCTAAAGGTTTGGAAGGGGAAATAAAGAGATCTATTTATTTTCATTCGAATGATCCGGATAATCCCGTAATACAACTCATTATTAATAGTATTGTAGAGCCCAGGAGCTAGATTGAAAAGAGCCTTCCAATTATTTCTTATATCATTCCTTATTCTCATATCTTTTTCAACCCCATTATTGTCTGGAAAATCTAAACCAACCATCGAGATGTATTTTTTCTATTCCAAAGAGTGTCCTGAGTGTCAACTTATTATGAAAGAGCTTTTTCCTTCCTTGGAATCTGAATATAGCCTGAATATAAAAAGGTTTGAGATAAACGATCCATCAAATTATGAAAAGCTTCTTATCCTTGAAGAGAAATATAAAGATGAGGACAATGAGATTCCTGTTATTGTTATTGGCAATTATCTTATCAGCGGGGAAAAGGAGATTAAATCTCAGCTGGAGAGGATAATAAAGGAGTATGAAAACAGAGGAGGGATTTCTTTTGTTCCTATAGAAAAAAGAAAGGTATTAACGGAGAAGGTATCTGATAATAACATCTATATAGCTTATTTTTGGAAAAAGGGATGTATTAAGTGTGACAGGACATTTTATGACCTTAAAAATTTAAAGAGAAAATATCCAAATCTTGTAGTAAGAGAATTTAACATCGAGGATGAAGATGCTAAACTTCTCTACGAGGCCCTCGGAGAATACTATGGCATTGAAGAAACCAGAAGATTGATAACTCCGGGGATATTTATCGGAGAAGATTTTCTTCTCTATGATAGTATAAAGAGAAGAACAATAGAAGAGAAGATAAGGAAATATTTAGAGAGCGGAACAAAGAAGCCTTGGGAGATATCCCCTCTCCTTAAAAAAGAGGCAAGAGATAGAATCATTGAGAGGTTTAAGTCATTTGGTCTTTATGGTATTGCCATGGCTGGAGCTATTGATGGCCTCAACCCCTGTGCAATGGCGATCTTGGCCTTTTTTATTTCTTACCTCTCTTTTATTGGAAAAAGATCGAGAGAGATTCTCATGGCAGGAGTATCCTATTCATTCGCTAATTTTCTGGCATATCTCCTCATTGGTCTTGGTCTGCTGAAGTTTCTTGAAACCCTCGCCTTTATTCCTTTGATTATAAATATCCTGATAATAGCTATGGCTGCCTTTGTTATTGTTTTAGGATTTCTGAGCCTTTATGATTATTATCTGTACAAAAAAGGAAGCACCAGAGAAATAAAGCTTCAATTGCCGGAAAGGCTAAAACAGACGATACATAAAACCATAAGAGAAAGGACGAAGACAAAGCATATTGTTATGGCATCCTTTACTATCGGTTTTCTTATAGCCTTTCAAGCCTTTTTCTGCACGGGTCAGGTTTATCTACCAACAATACTCTTTGTTTCAAAGATTTCTCAGTATAAATATAGTGCCATTGGGTATTTGATTTTCTATAATCTCTTTTTTATTATACCTTTGATTATTATCTTCCTCCTTGCCTATTTTGGTGTGAGATCAGAGAACTTATCTGGATGGGCTGAAAAAAGGGTAGGGATGGTAAAGATTATGACGTCACTTTTATTCTTTACCCTTGGCGGCGTCTTAATTGTTTTTATATTTTATCAAATTTAAAACAATTAATAGACCTGGACCGATGAAGTTTTAAAAGTAAGAAAGACCTCTGATCCGATCATAAGCTTCATCTCAGCGCAGGATTCTTTAGTTATTATTGCAGCAAAATCCAATCCAACATTAACGACTACCTTTATCTGTTCTTTTATCTCAGATATCTTTTTTATCTTTCCTCGAAAAGAATTTCGTGCACTGGACTCAAAGGGCTTATGAGATAAAATAATATCTCTTGGATCAATTGAGATAATGGCCCTTCCAAGCTTGTCAGATGTAAGGCAAATTTCAATATTGTTTTTGCTGAATATCTTTATCCCGTTGCCCTTTTTTATTTCTCCTTGAAAGATGTTTTCATAGTAAGTTTCAGACAGGTTTCTGTTTATGATAGAAAGAACCTTGTCAGCAAGGAGATATGCCTGTGTGGGATTGTGCGTTGTTATGATGATCGTGCTATCCTTTTCTTCTCTTATTTTAAGGATGATTTCCTCAATTATCTTTATATTAACCTGGTCTACATTAGCTGCGGGTTCGTCCAAAAAAAGAACCTTAGGCTTGATAGCCAAACCCCTTGCAATGGCAACCCTCTGTGCTTCCCCCCCTGAAAGGTGAGTTACCCTTTCTTCTTTGAGATGGGATAAGCCGACAAGCTCAAGGGTTTTTCCCACACCCTCTTCAATACTCTTTTTGTCAAGGTTTCTCAGCCTGAGGCCATAGGCTACATTCTTATATACAGTTGTGTTAAAAAGATACGGGTTCTGCATGACCATGGTCATTTCTCTCTGAATAGTTAAGAGATCAGGTGAGTTGTAGATGTCTTTACCCTTGAAAAAGACCTTTCCAGATGTAGGTTTTTCTAGGGCATTTAATATCTTTAAAATAGTGGTCTTTCCTGAACCATTTGGTCCGACAACAGTATAAATTTTCCCTTGAAAGAGTTCTAGATAAGGGATGTCAAAGATTTCTCTCTCACCAAATGATTTTTTCAAATTGCTTATAACAAACAAGGGTTCACTCATTTTTATCCCTGTTTTCTCTGAAAGTGATGGAATAATATATTTATTGAAAAGGCCACTGAGAGAAGGATGATTCCCAAAGCAATTCCAAAGCCAAATTCTCCCTTGCTCGTTTCAAGGGCAATGGCAGTTGTGATGGTTCTTGAATATCCCTTTATATTTCCTCCCAGCATGATTGCGGATCCTACCTCAGCAATAACCCTTCCAAAACCGGCTATGATCGCGGCAAAAATACCAAACCTCGATTCCCCAAGAATCGTCATAGTTGCCTGAAATCTGTTTGCCCCTAATGTAACAGTTGTCATTTGGATTCTTTTGTCCAAACCCCGCACAGCAGAGAGGGTAAAGGCAGCAATAATAGGGGTCCCGAGAATGAGATCACCAATAATAATCGCAGAGGGGGAGAATAAAAGACCAAATGATCCCAAGGGTCCCTGCCTAGAAATAAAGGCATAGACAGTGAGTCCTACAACCACTGTTGGAAGAGCCATAAGGGTATTGAGTATGATTGTAACAATCCTTTTTCCCTTAAACTCATTGACTGCTATAATAAATCCAAGGGGCACTCCTATAAGCGTAGCTAATAAAGTAGCTATCAAAGAGACCTTGAGAGATACGAGAACAATTTCGAGTATCTCAGGGTCGGAGGTAAATATGAGTTCAAGGGCCTTTTTCAGCCCCTCTGCGATAATATACATAGTAAATCTCTCTTAAGGTATAGCTAAAGTTTTAAAGAGAACCTCGCCGAACTTTTTATATTCCCTTATCAATTTTTGCCCCTCAGGTGATGTGACCCAGCCTATAAAGGCCATGGCCATGACATAATTTGTATGCGGATATTTCGCTGGATTCACTGCTATGATACCATAGGGATTATAGAGGATTTTATCCCCTTCGTAAACGACCACGATATCAATCTTATTTTTGAAGGCCAGATAGGTACCCCGGTCAGCAATTGTATAACCAAGCTTTTCATTAGCAGTGACAATCGTATCTCCCATTCCCCTTCCTGTTTCAAAATACCATCTTCCTTCAGGCTTAATTCCAGCTTTTTTCCATATTGCCTTTTCCTTTTTGTGGGTTCCAGAATTATCCCCTCTGGAGAAGAAGGGTATTTTCCCTTTGGATATTTTTTTGAAGGCATCCACAGCACTTTTTGCCCCTCTTGCACCAGAGGGGTCATTCTTGGGACCAAGAAGAATAAAATCATTATACATCACATCCCGTCTATTAACACCATATCCCTCTGCAACAAATTTCTCTTCAGCCTTTCTGGCATGGACAAAGACAATATCAACATCACCATTGCTTCCAAGTTTTAAGGCCTTTCCTGTTCCAACAGGGATGACGTCTACTCTGACATTGAACCTTTTTTCAAAAGGGGGAAGGAGAACATTCAAAAGCCCGGAATTTTCCGTGCTTGTTGTTGTTGACATCTTTAATCTTTCATCAGCATAAGCCTTTAAAGAAAAAGCAAAGATAAGAGTAAAGACCAACAAAAATACAAGAAATTTTCTATTCTTCATTCTTTCACCCTCCTTTTTCAACAATCCGTTTCAACGATAAAGACAATATGTTATTCACGATTTTTTACTTCATCTGCATCCCCCCTTTTTTCTATGGAATCTTGAGGCGTTTTACTAAAAAAAGTGCCTGAAAAGGAGAGATTTATTTGATTCCAAAAAAAACCAACATCCGTGTTGGATGTTGGTTTTTTAAACCAGAATATGTCTCCTTTTCAAACACGGGAGGCATGGGAGTTTCCTTCCATACCCTACTGTCCCTTCCCCTTAGATTTTCAGAAAATCCTTAGGAAGAAAGGATCGGAGAATTTCAAAACTCTGATATCTCTATAATAATATTTTGACTATGTCAAGAAATTTTTCTATCTATTATAATTTCTTTATTAAGATAGTGCTTCTATTATGGCTCTGTGAAAAGCAGGGATATCATCTGGTTTTCTGGATGTAATCAAATTCCCATCCACTACAACCTCAGCATCTATGTATTCTGCTCCAGCATGAACCAGATCATCCTTGATAGCAAAAAAGCCAGTAACCTTCTTTCCCTTTAAAATACCAGCCGAGGCCAACATCCATCCTGCATGACAAATAGCTGCTACGACCTTGCCTTTTTCAAACATCTCTTTTACAACTCTAACCATATCTTTTGAACGTCTCATAACGTCTGGGGCATATCCTCCAGGAATAATTAGGGCATCAAACTTTGAAGTATCTACATCTTTTACATTTATATCAGGATGGACAGGGAGCCCGTGTTTACTTTTATATTCTTTTTTGCCAGAACCTACAACGCTCACCTCTGCCCCTTCCTCTATAAATCTATAATAGGGACACCAGAATTCATACTCATTATAAAGGTCTTCTATAAGAATCAAAAATTTTTTACCTTCGAGTTTCATAGCAATCCTCCTTGATTAAGAATTTTTTAGGACTTTTATTATAAATCATTCATTTTCTATTTCAATTGAAATTATTTTCTTGTGATGGTTTTATCTCTAATAGAACGTCTAGTTGCTATTTGATTGATAATCTACCTATATAGTTTCCTTGACAATTGAGTAATTTTTAAATATTATTTAAAAAACAATTTATTTTATCAATTCTTTATGGGATGCTGGATCTGGGTTAATCATGAGGAATAGTTAGGATGAAAAAGAAACAACTTGATTTTTTTAAGACAAAGCTTTTGAGTAAAAAGAATCTTCTGATTCAAGAAGCTAATAAGACGCTAGATAATGGATTGAATGTACAAAAAGAAGATATGCCTGATACTGTGGATCGATCTTCTATTGAGACTGATCGTAATTTTCTTCTTCGCCTTCGAGATAGAGAAAGAAAACTTCTCAAGAAGATTAATGAATCTCTGAAGAGGATTGAGGATGGGTCTTTTGGTATATGTCTTCGATGTGGTGAAGAGATAAACGAAAAGAGATTGAAAGCGAGGCCTATGGCTACCTTATGCATATCATGTAAAGAAGAACAAGAGAAAAAGGAAAAATTGTCGAGCTAAAACCTTCTTTACGTCTCTTTGTAGTCCCCTTCTTTTAGAGTAGTATAAAATGATAATACTTTTCTAGAGTATCTTTTATGAAATATCTTTCCTTTTTTCATCATGTGGGAAATCTTTGAAGGACCTCTATTATATGCTTCTAATGCTAAATCGATATCTTCAAAAATGAGGTTTAGCTTGGATAGATAATAAGATCCCATCCTGATATTAATAAAAGGATTATAGAGAGCATTGTCATTTTTCCAGTTGATATTTGTTTCTTTAGCTATCTCTTGAGCGGTTACTGGAAGAATCTGCATGAGACCCTTAGCCCCCTTTTTGGATTTGGCCCAGTTGTTAAAAGAGCTCTCCGTTGAGATTATTGCAACAATAAGAAGAGGATCGTGACCATATCGAATGCTTTCTTTATATATAATTTCCGCAAGTTTATTTTCTTGATCTTTTTTGAGGCCAGTGTTGAAATTATTGATTATTTCTTTTATCATATTCTCTGTTTTTGATCTTTCATTATATATAGCCTCTGCAAGTTTATTTTCTTGGTTCTTTTCAAGGTCAACGATGAAATTATTGATTATCTCTTTGATGAAATCTTCATTTTTTTGTATTTCTATATCTTTATGAAAGATTTTCTTGAGAGGAGTATAGTAGCTTCCTTCAGAATAAAAGTAGATATTAGTTGTTAATAGCCCGACAAGAAAAAAACAAGATAGGTTTTTGAAACTCAGATCAATTTTTTTCTTGAAGAATAATTTAGCAAAGTATTTTAAGCAGTTTTTCAATACCATAAATAGCTTCCTTTTTTTTAATATAGGATTGATCTTTGATGTTTGTCAAGAAAAAAACTATATATTGTATAGAGTAGATAATAAAATACTAAATGTTGTGTTTTCAGTCATTTTCAACGGCATCTCAAAATTTTGTACAGAAACCTCTTTTAGGAGGAGGTTTAATATCTTCTTCTCTAAATATTTCCAACTCATATTATTATTGAATACAAATTATGTTAAAAGAGCTTTTAGTATCAAATTATGCACTTTAAGTCAAGAAAAAAATTAACTATTTTTTATAACAAAATGATGATGTTTCGAAGTTGTTATTCTTTGAAATTATGTATAATTACATCAAGAAAAAAATCAAGATACTTTATTTTAACAATGGCATTTTCTGGATATAATTTATTGATATTTAAAGGCATTGACTAATGAGAAAAAATACCAAATATATAGTCATAGGAAACGGTATAGCTGGTATAAGCGCTATAGAAGGAATTAGGAATAGAGATACCCAATGTAATATTACTGTTATTTCCCAGGAGCCATTTCTGGCTTACTCTCCAACGTCACTACCATATTTGATAGAGGGAAAGATTACTGAAGATAAGATTTTTATAAGAAATAAAGAGTTTTATAAAAAAAATAGGGCAAGACTTATTTTGAATAAGAGAGCATTAGGAATAAATCCTTTTAATAAAGAGGTTTTTCTTAGTGGCGGTAAGAACCTTACCTATGACTCTCTTCTTATAGCTACGGGGGCTGAGCCAATAATTCCAAATTTATACGGACTAAGTCGTTGTGATTACTTTGTATTAAAGACCCTAAAAGATGCCAGAAGATTAAAAAATGAGGTCCTTGTAAACGGTCATGTTGTGATGTCAGGTGGTGGTTTAATCGGTATAGAGCTGGCTTATATTCTTAGAAGTCAAGGATTTGAGGTTACAGTTATCGAAGAAAAGGAGCGCATACTTTCTTTTTATTTTGATGACGAGGCTGAGAAAATTATCAGGGATATCTATAGAAAAAATGGTGTCAATTTTATTCTCAATTCAAAACTGGTTGGAGGGGAAAGGAAAAAAGAAAATCGACTGATTTTAAAACTTCAAAACGGAAATAAAATCAGGACTGATTTATTTATTATTTCTGTGGGAATGAAACCTGCTGTAGATTTTTTAAAAAATAGTAATATTAGAGTAAATAAAGGTATCATAGTCGATAGAATGATGCGAACAAATTACAATAATATTTTTGCCGCTGGAGATGTGACGGAGGCAAGGGATTTTTTTTCAAAAAAGAAGGTCTTAAGTCATATTATTCCATCAGCTATTTATCAGGGCAGAATTGCAGGTTTGAACATGGCGGGTGGAAATGAAACATATAGTGGCAATATATCAATGAATATATTCAGTTTCTTTGGAAATGAGGCCTTATCAATAGGTGATGTATTTGTTAATGGTCGAAATATTAAGATAGTTAAGAAGGTTCAAACAAGTAAAAATAGATTTTATAAGTTAGTCTTGAAAGACAACTGCTTAATCGGCGCTGTTTTGATTAATGTAAATATTAAACCAGGTATACTTCTTAAATAGAGAAGAATTGATCTCTCCCCTTGGCTAGAGTCGGTGGGAACAGGCTTCTTTAACTTTGGAAAGGTTTTTCAAAAAGCGATTGGTAAAATGGATTAATGGGGTTAAGCTCTTCATAACCCTTTTTTGATATTAATAATCTTATCCACTACATCATTAGCATTCTTTCCTATAACCCTAATCATTGCCTCTTTTTCATGACCTCCCAAATCATAGATAATGTCTGGAACTGACCCAAATCTTTTTATTGCTGTTTCTGTACCCCATTCTAAAGACGAACCTTCTTTTGTCTTGATTCTTTTTGGTTCTTCCTTTCTATTGAAGCTCGATATCTTCATCCGCAGTCTTTTACAAGTATTGATAGCTTCTTTAGAATAACAGATGTTCATTACTGCCCTTTTTTCAGGATCGTATTTTAAAACCGTAAGAATAATATTAGCCACATGTCTTGAGGCTCCGAACCGAGGAGATGATAAGGTTCTTATTTCATCACCAAACCTTATTATTCTTCCTGGAAAGGCAATAATATCGAAATAGTCCCTGGCAAAGGGAAGAGCAAGCCCGAAGTTTGATTGGACTTCTGGGATTAATTTTCCTATTTTCTCCTTTTTTAATTTCTCAAGAGCTCTTCCCAACTCTTCTACAAGATGATATCTATCGATCTCCCTATATATATTAGAAAAGTGGTGGGTGGGGCCATGTCCTTTTCCAATATCCAGCGAGTATCGAATAGCAGTAGTAATATAATCTTTTGCTGTTCTTATGGCATCTTTAAGGTTGTTTCCTTTTGCAAGTTCTGCGGTGATGGCTGCAGAAAAGGTGCACCCTGTTCCATGTGTATTTTTAGTCTTTATGCGCTCTGAAGAATATTCTATAAACTCTTTACCATTATAAAACAGATCGAGGGCATTTCCCGTTAAGTGTCCTCCTTTAATAACGACATTTTTTATTCCCCAATCTACAATCTTTCTAGCAGCCCGTTTCATGTCTTGAATACTTTTTATATTGATTCCTGTTAAGACCTTTGCCTCTTCGGTATTTGGTGTAATGACATATGCGAGTGGAAGAAGCTTTGTGATAAGGGCCTCCTTTGCCTCTGTTCTGAGAAGGTGGTCACCGCTCTTCGCTACCATTACAGGATCTACTACTAATTTTTTTATCTTATGCTCTTTTATTTTTTCACTTACCTTGATTACAATCTCAGAACTTGAGAGCATCCCTGTCTTTGCAGCATCTACGCCTATATCCTTTGCAACGGCATCTATCTGGAGTCCTACAAAGTCAGGAGATATGTCAAATATTCCTTCAACACCTATCGTATTTTGGGCAGTTAAAGAGGTAATCGCAGAGGTGCCAAAAACTCCTAAGGCTGAGAAGGTCTTTAGGTCTGCCTGAATTCCAGCACCGCCTCCTGAATCTGATCCAGCAATTGTTAGAGCAACCTTCACTTTTAAAATCCCCCTTTTGTTATGTTTATTAATAATAAAACAAATCTATTATTGTTTTTGTATCCTCCAATCCATTCATTTCAGAACCGTATAAAAAAATCTATAAATGGATTTTCAAACTCCTTTGAGGACTTTCTGTAATAATAACGCATATAGAGCAACATTATGCCAGCAAAAATTAAAATCATGGCAACAATGATTGATAAAAGTGGTGGATAGAGAGCGATCAGAATCCCAGAAAAAATAAGCAAAAGGCCTAAAAACATTTTACCCTCCGTTTTGGAACGTTTGAATAAATAAATTATTTTTAATGATAAAATATGGTTATATAAATATTATGTCAAGAAGTAATTATTGAGCCCGGTTAGATAAGACTTTTTGTAAATCTAAAAAAAGCCATTAAAGAAAATATACAACTAAAATCCTTAATAAATCTATAGAGATAAAAGGGGATTAGTTAAGAACTTTTAATTGCAATTTTTTTTTCATTTTCTATAATTACCTAAATTAATATAATGTTCGAGCTTTTTGGAAAATGAACAAGTTAGGCAGTAGACGACTCGCACAGAGGGTCATATGTTAATAGAATCCTCAGCTCCTACAAGGATAGATCTTGGAGGGGGTACGCTTGATATATATCCTATCTATCTTTTTGAAAATGGTGGAGTGACAGTTAATATAGCTATCGATCTAAGAAGTACTGTCATTATCAAATCACGTTTCGACAAAAAGATATTGATTGAGTCTTTAGATCAAAATAAAAAAACCTGGTCTAAGGACTATACTACTTTAAAACTAAATGATGAGCTGGATTTAATCTCAAGGACGATTAGATTCTTTAAACCAAAAAAAGGGATTAATGTTTATACAAGTAATTCTACCCCAAAAGGCTCTGGATTAGGGTCTTCCTCCTCACTCCTCATTGCCTTGTGCTGGGCTTTGAGAAAACTAAATTCCCTCAATATTAAAAAAACAGATATTATAACTCTAGCTTCAGAATTAGAGGCCCAAAACCTAGGCATACCTACTGGAAAACAGGATTATTATGCTGCTGTATATGGAGGAGTTAATGCTATATGGTTTAATCTAGGGAAGGTAAAACTTGAGAGGTTAAATAAAGAAAAAGATTTTTTAGAGGAATTAGAAGAGAGAATAGTCCTTTCTTATACTGGTATCTCAAGGTCTTCAGCTTCCACCAATTGGGAAAAGATTAAGAAGTATATTGATGATAAAGATAATACAAGGAAGGGCATGGAAAATATAAAAAAGACCGCCCTTCGTATGAGAAAATGCCTTATCAAAGGAGATCTTACGAGATTAGGTGAATATATCAAAATGGAATGGGAAAATAGAAAAAGACTGACCAAAGCGGTTACTAATCAAAAAATTGAGAAACTTATGCTCCAGGCAAAAAAGGCAGGGGCTGTTTCTTCAAAATTGTGCGGTGCTGGAGGCGGGGGCTGTATGATTACATATATAAACCCTGATGAAAAGGAGTCTGTGGTAGACGCTCTCCAATCTCAAGGAGCAAAGATCCTGCCATATAAGATAGATAAAAAGGGTTTATCTATAAGAATATCAAAGGTTTAGTAAAAATATTTTTTTTCGTCAAGTTATTCCTTGACATATAATATATTGGTGTTTATATTATTAATAACGGTACCTTATATAGGAGGTGCTGATATGACCATTAAAGTTTTAAAGGTTTTAAAATTTCCTACATAAACCCCCTGTCAATATTTTTGAGCTTTAGTTGATAAAGGGGGTATATGAAAGCTTTTTTAAAGGCAGATAACTGCCTTATCTATCCTTTGAAAAGGGTAGAAAAGAAAAAGAAAGAAGGGATGTAAAAATACATCCCTTCTTTTTATTGAAGCTCAATTTATTTTTTTAGAATAGTATTTTACTTTTTATCTGGTTTTTAATATACTTATTTTAAATAAAATAGAGTAACCTCATCTGTTATTTCTAATGGAGAAAGAGGGATAAAAGGATGAAAAATTTCTGTCTTATTGCAGTATTTATTTTATTATTAGCAGTAGGTTGTGTATCGGTTGAAACTCTTACAGGAAGGGATTTTGATTCTTCCAAGGTATTCCAAATACAGATAGGCAAGACCACTCAAAATGAGATATTGACGATGTTTGGAGAACCAGAATCTAGAGGTTTAATCTCTGGTGATATTGCTTGGAGATATGAGTATCAAATGACACGTTCAGCAGGTTCTCTAAAGCCAGAGGAACAGCAGATAAAACCATTCGTTGCTGAAAAAACATTAACAATTACATTCAAAGATGGAATTGTTAGACATTATACCTTCTTTGAGAAATAGCTTACTTTTTATTTCTTCTCTTTGGATTGTTTTTGCTGATAAGCCTTATATATTCTTCATTCCTTGCATTTATGAAGTTTACCAATTCCAGCAATCTCTGACAGGCTAATTTATTTTCTCGAAAGTCATTAATTAACTCTCTATACAGTGCCTTTTCATTATCGATTCTTCTCATCTGCGTTAAGGCTAAAGTTGCTAAATCATTTTCTGCAATAATGTCTCTCATTTCCGATTCTAATACTCTCTTTTTGATAAAGAATTCTTCGTTTAAAGGATTCTTTATCAGTTCTTCGTTGGTTCCTTCAATTAATGTTTGGATTATTTTTACAGTTAGTGATAAATCCCCTATTTTTTGCTGGGTAAATGTAATTTTTTGGTTAAATAAGATAAGAAAAGTTATAAGAAAAAAAATAATATATATCTTTGAGGTTTTATTTGGACGCATTTAAATACCTTAGTTAATCCCAATATTTATGTGAAATCGAATTTATTTTACCTTTTTCTCTTTTTCCTCTGCTCCTTTAGCTTTTTCTATAGCATTCAGAGCATTCTCTTCGGCAATTTTCTTTTGGGATAAAACAGCCGCTAGTTCAGCATCAGCTTTTGCCTTTTGGGCTAGTTCTAATGCCATTTCATTTTCCCCCTCTTTTATGGCATTTTTTGCACCCTGTAACTTTTCTTTTGCCATTAAGAAATATAAAGGTGAGAGTTTCTCTGCTTCTAGTGCTTTTGCCTTTTCTATTGCTAACTTAGCATTGGTTATTTCATTTAGAGGAGGTTTTATTCCGCCACAGCTTCCGATAAATAATAAAATGCTCAATATAGCAGGAAATAAAAATAATCGATTTTTCATATTGCACCTACCCCTAGGTTACTAATTGACAATAATATCACCCTTAATAGAGTTACTGGTTGTAAATATTTTAATACTTCCTGTTTTCTCTCCGCATCTTGCAGAGATATATAGAATCCCCTGAGAAACAGGTTCATCCACTGAAAAGAAATAGGCTCCATTAGAGTCTGTGTTTACAGCTCCGGTATATGTTCCTTTAAGATTAACCAATGCCCCTTGACAGCGATTTCCCTCGGTATCCTTTACAATCCCAGAGATAACAAGGTTATTTATAAGGGTTTTCTCTCCGTCTTTAATAGTTAATCTCGCCCTTCCTCCTGATCTTCTTTGATCTGAAGTTCCAATCCCATCATTTTTATTTTTTAAATATTCAATCTGTTCCTCAAGATCAAGAATCTTTTTTCTTAGATTTCTAAACTCCATTTCCTTTTCCATCTTGATCCCAGATCTCAATTCTCCCTCTAACCGAGCAATCTCTGCATAAACCCTCTTTTGAGCAAGCTCATCCTGTAAAAGGGCCAGCCTTTCATTTGTAGATGATGGGTTTATAATAACTTTTCCTGCAGCATTTAATAAAGCACCCTTCATAAGAGCAGCATCTTCACGAAGATCCCCCAATCTTTCTTTAAACCCTTCGATTTCAATATCCTTCTTTTCAATTTTGGCCTCTTTTTCTCCTAATACAGCTTTCCTCTTTCTTTTCATAGCATTCTTCAAGCTCTCCTCTGCAATTCTTTTTTCAGCAACTGTTTTTGCTATCTCAGCCTTTCTCAGTGCCAGATATGAATAGAATTGAATTTTTGACATTTTTTCCTTATTTTTTAAACTTTCCTTTGCCTTTTCTAGGCTCTTTTCAGCCTCGTAAAGTTCCGCTGGTGCATATTCCTTTGCCTTAGACGCTTGTGCATTAGAAAAAGCGCTTTCAGCCTTTACAAGTTCTGGAGGCGGTAGGTATGACACACAACCATACATATTTATGGTTAGCATCAAAAAAATTAGAATAAAGATTACTTTAAAAGTCTTTATATTCATTTTACACTCCACTTTTATTAGTTGGCGGGTATATTTAAAATTTCTATACTTGTTTTAGCATTTTCCATGCCAAATCAAAAAATTGAAAAGTTAATAATAAAGTATTGATTAATAGAGAAATATTTATTTTAAAATTTATTTTAATATGAATAGTGGAAATTTTTACCTCTTTAGGAAGTGTTTAAAGAAGTGTTTAAAAATGAGAAGAGAAGAATTTAATGGTTTTAACCCTTTTTTTACTTATTTTTTCTCCATTGACGAATCGTATCAAAAAGGTCTTTAATGATTGAATTAGACCTTTTTCCGTTTAGAGTTTTTTTCTTAGTTTCTTCTATTTCTTGGTGGTAAACATAAGATTTTTTGTTATTTTTAATTTTCTTCCCATTACTCATCCCTTCTTTTTTTATGAACTCAAGATTATATTTATTATTTGTATAATCGGTTACTCCTTTTATATGTATTTGAATATCATAATCTTTTTCTAATCTTATAATCTCTTCTTTTTTATTATTCAAAAGATAGTTAGCTACATCCTTTGAGACAATACCATTGAGCTGAGAATATATCTTTTTTACAGCCTCACCTCGAATTTTCCTAAGGATTTCAAGGGAGGAGGACTCTATTGATTTAACCATACCTGTTCCATTACACAAAGAGCATATAATATAGCTGCTTGCTTTGACCGCTGGTTTTATCCACTGTCTTGACAGTTCCATTAATCCGAATTTCGATATTGGTGAAAGTTGAATTCTTGCCTTGTCCCTCTTGATTGCATGCCTTATCAATTTCTCCACTTCTTTTATGTGGCTCTTTTCTTTCATATCGATGAAATCTATTGCGATTAGACCACCTAAATCTCTTAGTCTTAGTTGTCTTGCTATCTCATCCGCAGCTTCCATATTTGTCCTGAAAGCTGTATCTTCAATGTCTTTTCCTTTTTTGGCTCTGCCTGAATTTACATCAATAGCTACAAGAGCTTCAGTGGGATCAATAACTATATATCCTCCAGATTTAAGATTAATCCTTCTTCTATAAATATTTTCTATCTGTTTTTCAAGCTGATAAAGTGAAAATAATGGTTTCTTGTCTTTATAGAGTTTTACTCTATTTTGAAAACGAGGCATAGTGATTCTAAAAAAATCTTTTGTTTTGTTATACGCCTCTTTTCTATCGACTAAGACCTCTCTGATATCTGAGGTAAAATAATCCCTAACTGAACGAATGATTAGATCTCTTTCATGGTAAATCATGGATGGTGCTGATTGAATCTTGCTTTTCTGTAGAACATTATCCCAAAGCCTCAATAGATAATTGAGATCCTTTGAGAGTTCTCTCTTGCTTCTATTTAATCCAGCTGTTCTCACAATGAGACCGATGTTGCCAGGGGGCTTGAGTTGGTCGATTATCTCTCTTAATCTTCTTCTTTGATCTTCATCTTCAATCTTCCTTGATATTCCTGTATTATCTAATCCGGGCATTATTACCAAATACCTGCCTGGGAGAGATATATGGGTGCTTAAAAAAGCGCCTTTTTCTCCTTTTTTGTCCTTGATAATCTGTACTAAGAGTGCTTGATTAACCTTAAGTATTTCCTTAATAGAGAGTTTCTTCCTTTCTTTTCCGATTGTTGAGTTAATCTTCGAATATATATTAGTTTGAATTTCAGATAAGGGGAGAAAACCTGCCTTTTTTCCCCCATAATCTACAAAGGCTGCTTGCAAACTAGGTTCGATTTTAACGACAATCCCTTTATAAATATTGCCTTTTATCTGTTCGTGTAATAATGTCTCAATGAATAAATCTTGCAAAACGCCATTTTCTATAATAGCAATCCTTTGTTCTTCTCTATCAGAAGCATTAATCAGCATCTTTTTATCGATTCTCGTCATATTAACCATTATCTCCATACATTTTTTTTGTTTCTTTCTGATATAATCTGTTTATAACATTCCTTTTTAACTTCATCGTATGGGTCAATTCCCTTCCAACCCTGAAATCAGATGGAAGTATACAAAACTTATATATCTTTTCAAAGTTTTTAAAACCATTTTTTGGAGATATCAACCTTCTTATTTCGTCTTTAATTAAATTTACTACCGCTTTATTATTAGTAATATCAGTGTAATTTTGTGAATCTAAGCCAAGTTCTTTATATGATCTTAATGTTTCAAAATCTGGAACCAAAAGAGCTCCAAGATGTTTTTTATCCTGACCGACAACTACTGCTTGAGTTATAAATGAACTTTCTTTTAGCTTATTTTCAATCGGGGTTGGTTCAACGTTTTCACCACCTAAAAGGACGATGGTATCTTTATCTCGTCCCGTAATCTTTAATTCTCCTTTTATCGTCATCTTTCCTAAGTCTCCGCTATCAAACCATCCATCTCTATCAATAACCTTTGCTGTTAGATCTTTTCTCTTATAATAACCTCTCATTATTAATGGTCCTCTTATCTTGATTAGCCCTGTCTCACCGGGGGGTAAAGGCTTATTATTTTTATCGACGATCTTTACTTCTACCTCGGGCAAAGGTGGTCCTACTGTGAAAATAACCCGATGGTTATGCCTCCTGGTACATACAACAGGTGAGGTTTCTGTTAGACCATATCCTTCTAAAATTGTTATGCCTATGGCTTCAAAAAACTCATCAACAGCCTTTGGTAAAGATGCTCCTCCACTAATTAAATAAACCGTACTGTTACCTAAAAAATTCTTTTTTATATTATTAAAAACCAATTTTTCTCCCATTTTATAGAACCCTAATAAGAATCCTTTAACGATTAATGCTATGAGTTGCTTAAATCTTAAAATAATATATCTTTCTTTTTTATACATAGGATAAGCGAGGTTAATGATTCTCAGGGTTTTTGCATACATTTTTCCAATGTACAGAAAAAAAATAAATATATATCTTTTTAATACCCATTCTTTACTCATTTTGGTTAATATACCTTTATAAATAGCTTCCCAAATCCTTGGAACACATACCATATATGTTGGTTTCACCAATTTTATATCTTCTATAATAATTTGCCTGACTGGCTTGCTGTAACTAATTGAGGAACCTTTACTTAGAGCCATATATTCCAGTGTCCGTTCAAATATATGCCAGGTAGGCAGAACTGATAGAAATCTATCTTTTTCGGTAATATCGAATAAGGGAGGGGCAACCCTGACATTATGCATGATATTTCTATGGGTTAGCATTGCTCCTTTTGGTTCTCCCGTTGTACCAGATGTATAGATTATTGTTGCTAAGTCATCTGGATTAGTCTCTTTAAGTCTTTGAATAAACAGGTTTTTATCTGTTTTTAAAAGCTTCCTTCCCAGTTCTATAACAGCATCAAAAGAATATATTCCCTTATCTTTATCTCCTTTAAATCCCTCCTCCAAGACAATTATCGTTTTAATGAGTGGAATTTTATTTTCTGATTTTTTTAATTTTAAAAACTGCTCTTTATTTTCCAAAAAGACTGCTTTTGAATCTGAGTGATTAAGAATATATATTATCTCCTCTATTGAAGAACTGCTTCCCCTTGGGACATCTACACATCCAATACCTAAAATCGCAAGATCGCTTATTAACCATTCCATTCTATTATCAGAAATGAGTCCTATGTGGTCTCCTTTCTTGAAATCGAGATTTATCAAACCGGCACCAAGCTCTTCAATAAGATTGGATAGCTGTCTATAGGATATCGTTCTGAAAGTCTTATCATCTTTTACCTTTACAGCAGGCCTTTTATAAAAAACCTCAATATTTTTATGTAACATACCTAGAATTGTATCATCTTCATTTATAGGAATTATCTCTTTTTCCATATCTCAATCTCTGCTTTCCTTAAGAGTTCACAAAGCGCTTCTAATGGCAATCCTACCACATTCGTGTAGGAGCCTTTAATTTCGTCAATCAATACGGCTCCTATTTCTTGGATGGCGTAAGCCCCTGCTTTATCCAAAGGTTCTTTGGTCCTAACATATCCATCTATTTCCTTTTCACTGAGGGCCTTCATTTTTACATCGGTTTTTATAGCCTGACTTAATTCGATATTTTTTGACTTATTAATAACTGAAATACCTGTGATAACCTTATGTTTTTTCCCCTGTAATTCTCTTAGCATCTCTTTTGCTTTTATTTTAGTTTTTGGCTTTCCTAATATCTTATTTTCTAATACAACAATCGTGTCTGCCCCTATTACGGTACTATTTGGATATTTTTTGGCTATCCTATTGCTTTTAGCTAAAGCAATTCTTTCGACATAATCTTCAGGTTTCTCATTATGCAGAATTTGCTCTTTTATCCTAGCAGGCAAAGCGATAAACTTAAGATTGATCTGGCTGAGGAGGGCAGAGCGACGAGGGGAATTTGAGGCTAGTATTAAAGGGAATTTTGGCCTTTTCATTAATCTAAGAAAGCTTTCTGTATAGCAAAACTCCAATAATGATGCCTAATATAGCCAGTACAGTTAAGTAAAAATTAAACCCAAATGTTAAAGAGAAAAAACTAAGCGTTAAATTTAAAGGAGGGTTTAATCCAAATCCAATCTTTCTTGTAAAAAACTCCCTAATAACCCCTCTAGGGAATATAGAGCTTCCTAAATCACTTAATAATGTTCCAACCAATCCTCCGGCTATTATAAATATAAATAGGTATAAAATCCCTCTATTTTTCATGATTAATTTCCTATCTACTTATAACGCTTTACCTCAAATCGCATTAGATCAATGGGCTCTTGTGAACCAATACCTGCCTTTCTTCGAGCAATATCTATTTGTTCATCAACATGATTGATTCCTTCAAGGTCAGGCAATAACAACCCTTTTTTTCCTCCACTGGATACGATAACACCATATCTTTTTGTATCCAATTCACTCTTATCTTTTATCTTCTCGGGTGATGATAATACATCCACAGAAATCTCTAACTCGTCCAGTTCATCTTCAGTTACAGGAGGAAACCTTGGGTCCATTGTAGAGGAGTGAATAGCATTTTGGATGATTTCCTCAGCAACATTTCTTTTTGTAGGGGAGAAGGTTCCTATACAACCTCTAAGGGCAGATCTTTTTTTTATAGAGACAAAAACGCCTTTTTGTTCTGTCATTTCATCCGTTAGCTGTTGGGGCGGTTTTATTGTTTCTCCAGATTTTACATATCTTTCAATGGTTCTTTTTGCTAAACTTACTAATGGATGAAGATCATTCACCACAAAATCATTCCTTACATCAAAATCAAAATTTTCTTTCTACGATATAGTCGGCAACGGTCAAAAGAGCCTTAAGGTACTTGGAATCACTAAAAATGTTCATTTTTTCTTTTGCCGTTTCTACATATTTCTTAGCGATTCCCATTGTATAATCAATAGTCCCATATTTCATTATCATATCAATTATCAATCCAATCTGATCTTTTTCTATAATGTTATCTGACTCGACTATATCTTTTATCCTCTTTTTATCAGTACCATTGACTGTTCTGTATAAATGGATTAAAGGAAGAGTAATATTTCCCTCTTTCAGGTCCTTACAGAGGGATTTGCCTAATTTATCTTCCTTTGCAACATAATCCAAAGCATCATCTACCAGTTGAAATGCCATACCTATATCTAAGCCAAAGGAAAGTAAGCTTCGTTCTTCTTTACGTCCATTATTACCCAAGATAGCTCCTATCTTACAACAAGAGGACATTAAAGAGGCAGTTTTTCTATTGATTATTTCCATATATGTTTTTTCATCCTCTGTTATTTTATAGCTCCCAGCTAACTGCATTACTTCTCCTTCGGCCATTTTGACCACTGTTCTGGATATGGAATCTATAATTTTATTATCCTTATCTTCTGCCATGAGAGAAAATGACTTGGCAAAGAGATAATCCCCTACCAGGATACTGGCTTGGTTTCCCCACTTAGAATTTACAGAAACTGAACCTCTTCTCTTTTCTGCACCGTCTACTACATCATCGTGCAAAAGGGTGGCCATATGAATTAATTCAACCACCGTTGAGTAGATGATACTTCTTATTCCTTCATAACCATTTATTTTAGAGGATAGAAGGACTAATATAGGTCTGATGCGCTTCCCTCTTCCTCCGGATAAGTAGTATCCGATATCGGATAATAAGGGTACTGAGCTACCAAGGTTTTTAGAAATCAATCCCTCTACGTCATCCAAATCATTCTTTAGAATGGATAATACGTTTTCAAAATCCATTGAGATACCGTCTCAAATTGTATTAATTCAAAGGCAATAATAGATATTATTTGCTTCTTAGCTCAGATGAGAAGGCAAGAAAAGCATAACATCTTATAAAAAATACCTAAATACAAAATACTAAAGTAATTAAATAATTTTTGTCAAGGGTTTTTTAAATCTTATAAAATTATTGTAACTGAATAATACTTGTGTTAAAAATATAAATATTACTGGTGGCCAGTCCAAAAAAAAATATTCTAAAAGGTTATTACAATAAATCTCAAATATGCTCTCAAAAGTTCTCAGTAGTTCTCTTATAGGAATTGAAGCTTATTTAGTTGATGTTGAGGTTGATATCTCTCCTGGCCTTCCTACATTTTTTACTGTTGGTTTGCCCGATGCAGCTGTCAAAGAAAGCCGTGATAGGGTAAAGGCAGCCATAAATAATACTGGATTTAAATTTCCATCAAAAAAGATTACGGTTAACTTGGCTCCTGCTGATATAAAAAAAGAGGGTTCTGCTTTTGATCTTCCTATTGCTGTAGCTATTCTCAAGGCAGAAGGGATCATTAAAAATGAGTCATCTGATACGATCATCCTCGGAGAGCTTTCTTTAGACGGGAGCGTTAAAAGGATTAAGGGAGTTTTGTCCATTGCTTTGATGGCAAAGGAAAAAGGAATAGAAAGAATCATTATTCCTGTTGAGAACTCTCAAGAGGCTGCAGTAGTTCAGGAAATAAAGGTCTACCCTGTTCATACCCTAACTCAAACCGTAGAATTTTTAAATCAGAATCAAAACATCGAGCCTAAATCAATTGATATTTACGATGTTTTTGAAAAAAAATCTAATTATTCTATAGATTTTTCAGAAGTCAAGGGACAGCATTTTGCAAAAAGGTCCATTGAGATTGCTTGTGCTGGAGGACATAATCTTATTATGGTCGGTCCCCCAGGATCTGGTAAGTCGATGTTAGCCAAGAGGATACCAACGATATTGCCGAAAATGACCCTTGAAGAATCTATAGAGACTACAAAAATCCATAGCCTAATGGGGATGACCGATAATAAAAACTCTCTTGTTGCTACACGTCCCTTTAGATCGCCCCATCATACTATTTCTGATGCGGGATTAATCGGTGGTGGAGGTATCCCTTTGCCAGGAGAAGTGAGTCTTGCCCAAAATGGCGTCCTTTTTTTAGATGAGCTCCTCGAATTTAAAAAAAATGTTCTTGAAGTAATGAGACAGCCCTTGGAGGATGGTAAGGTTACAATATCAAGGGCTTCTATATCTCTCACATATCCGTCTTGTTTTATGTTGGTTGCAGCAATGAATCCTTGTCCGTGTGGATTTTATACAGATCCAAAAGGAAATTGTTCTTGTTCTCCTCATCAGATTAAAAATTATATGAGCAAGATCTCTGGTCCCTTATTAGACAGGATTGATATTCATGTTGAGGTTCCTAGCTTAGAACACAAAGACCTTCTTTCAGAAAAAGAGGGAGAATGTTCAGAGGCTATTCGAGAGAGGGTGGATAGGGCAAGGAAAATTCAGCAAAAAAGATTCAAAGGGGAAAAGATATTTTGTAACTCTCATATGACTTCGAAACATCTCAAAGCCTACTGTCCTCTCAATACTGAGTCTAAAAAGCTTTTGGAAAAAGCCATTGATACACTTGGTCTCAGTGCCAGGGCTTATACAAGGATCCTTAAAGTTGCTAGAACCATAGCAGACCTTAATGATGAAAAGGATATAAATATAGAACATATCTCTGAAGCTGTCCAATATAGAAGCCTTGATAGAGAACAGTGGTTCAGATATTAATCAAAATATTAATTGATTAGTTCTTGATTTTGTTAAATAAGCTTATTACTTTTATTAAAATTTTACTTTTTTATATTTTTTTTTTGTACTATATTTTTAGTATCAGATGGAGAAAATTCTTTTATGCCTAAAAAAGACGAGCGAACTACTAATAAACGCAAATCTAATAGGGTGGCGATATTAACCCTCCGATATAAAGTTGTAAGCGGATGGGATAAAAATAAGGCTTCAAGGTTTGTCCTTGGTATAGTCCAGAATATCTCTCCGGACGGCTTGTGTCTTAGGACAAATACTCTAGAGATTGATGGCCTCCATATCTCTTTTGATGATACCCCATTGGTGAGAAATAAATTAAGGATTGAGCTAGACCTCCCAAGCTCCCGGAATACAATCAATATAGAAGGTGAGGTTGAATGGTATGAAAAGGAACCCGGAAAGAATAGAGATTTTTATAATGTGGGTGTGTCTTTTGTCAAGCTAAAAGACGAAGATAGAAAAACTTTGAAGGAATATATCAAAACGATTGAGGAATTTACTCAATAGTGCTTTATTCTTGAGGTTTATGAAATAACCTGACTCTTTTTTAAAGGTAAAACATCTTATGACTTTCATTTAAATTGGAGGAAAAGATGAAAAGGTACGCCATAATTATTTTGGTATTATTAGCATTCTCTATTCTCTTTGTATCTCCTCTTATTGGAAAAGATTTTGACAATATTGTACAGGTAAAAGTAAAAGGAATTACCATTGACTCATCAACTTCAAAACCTATTGTTATTTTACAGGATTTGGAACAGAGGAAGATATTGCCCATTTGGATTGGTTCTTTTGAGGCCAACGCCATTGCTCTGGGAATAGAACATATTGTTCCGCCAAGGCCAATGACTCATGACCTTATAAAAAATATACTGGAAGGGATAAAGGCTAAGGTAAGGAAAATAATCATTACCGATTTAAAGAATAATGTATTCTATTCGGTTGTCCTGTTAGATATTAACAATGTTGAAGTTTCTGTTGATTCTCGACCAAGTGATGCAATTGCATTAGCTTTAAAAGTCGATGCCCCGATTTTTGTCTCAAAAGATATAATGGCTCGAGCAAAAGTCTTTAATGGAGAACCAAAGAAATCGTTAAGAAATATATTGTTACCATACGGATTGACATTTCAAGAACTTACCCCTGCAATTGCTCAACATTTCAATCTAACCAATCCAAAAGGAGTACTCATATCAGATGTTAGTTCAGGAAGCGCAGCAGAGTTAGCTGGGATTAAAAGAGGGGATGTAATTAGAAAAATCAGCAGAGAGGATGTCCTTACATTAAATGACATTAATAGAATAATAAGCAAAGGTAATATAAATGATTTTATTTTAATTAACATAGAGAGAGAAAGATTTTTTTACACTTTTAAACTAAAGTCAAAAAACAAAGAAATAGTAAAATAATTTAAGTTTTTATTGTTGCTACAGGAAGAGAGATAGAATATTCAATATTGGTAAGTAAAATTTTTTGAGAAATCTGGAGCGGGAAACGGGATTTGAACCCGCGACCCTCGCCTTGGCAAGGCGATGCTCTACCGCTGAGCTATTCCCGCTTTAAATTTTAGAATTCTCAATTATAGTAAATTTTAGTTGGTTGTCAAATAAAAATATAAAGTAATGATTTCTTTCTTCTATCTATAATCAATCGTCATCTTTTCCAATTAAATTTATCTTCTTCACCGGTTGCTAACCTTCTTAGGTTATCTTTGTGTCGAAATATAATAAAGATGGTTGCAAGAGTTGATAAAAGAATATAAAACTTTGGTTCATTGAATTGCCAAGCCAAAACAGGTAAGGCAATAGAAGCAATCATAGAACTCAATGAGACATATCTGGATACAAAGCATATAATAAGCCATATTATAGTTGTAATTAAAACCACTAAAGGCATTATCCCAGTAAAGACCCCAAGGCTTGTGGCCACTCCTTTTCCACCTTTAAATTTGAGAAAAATCGGATAAATATGACCCAGTATTGCTAATATACCAACCAGACCTATTATATATTCAGATTGAGTAATATAGAGAGCCATCAGTACAGGGATAAAGCCTTTAAGGAAATCTCCAGTTAGAGTTAAGATGCCGGCTTTTTTACCAACTGTTCTTAATACATTTGTAGCACCGATATTTCCACTTCCGTGATTTCTTACATTAATCTTTTCTCTCTTTGCTATTAAATAGCCAAAAGGTATGGATCCCAGTAAATAAGAAAATAAAAATAATAAGATGATTTTAAACATTTATCAGTTTTATTATTTGAGATCTTTTGAGGTTAAGAATTTCAAAAAGTAATCTATTCCTGAGATTAAGCTGATAAGCATGGCTGCCCACAAAACTATCATTCCTATAAAGTGAAAGTTTATAAAGAAGAGTTTGTAATTGAGTATTAAAAAGATAATGGCTATAACTTGGAATGACATTTTGTATTTTCCGAGTTGACTTGATGGTATTACAATACCTTCAGAAGCCTTTATTGCTCTGAGCCCTGTCACTACAAGTTCTCTTCCGATTAACACGACAGCCATCCAGGCAGGCACTCTATTTAATGCCACCAGAGGGATTAAGGCCGAAATTATTAAGAGCTTGTCTGCAATAGGGTCTAACAATTTTCCTAGATTTGTAACTTGATTAGTGCTACGAGCCAGGTGACCATCTAACCAATCTGTAAATATTGCAAGAGTGAATATCAACATTGCTAAGAATGAGGTTAACTTGGAGGGTGTTATTAAAAAAACCACAAGAAGAGGAACTAAAAATATTCTTAACAGAGTTATTTTATTGGGAAGATTCATTTTGTTTTATTTATGTTTAAAAAATCTGAAAAAAAAGAGTTATTAAAACTGTTTGCCTAATGGACTATTCTTAAATAACGTTTTGTTAAATTATAAAATAAAAAAAGCCATAAATACATATTTTTTAATAAGATTAACAAAAAAAGTAATAAAAAACAAGACTTAAAATAATCTTAAGTTAATAGGATAAGTTAGTTTAAATTGAAGTTTGTATAACATCTTTTGTAGATTTAATTTTGGTATAATTCTTCAAATTTAAACTGATATGCAAAGGAGAAAAAAGAAGTGTATCCGTTTTAAGTTTATCAAAGAGATCGTAAAAGCTTCGGAGGATTTAAGAAGAGGAAATGATTATTATGTCTGAAGGAGGAGATTTAATTTAAATAGTCTTTTAAGGCCCTCGTCTTTTTTCGAGCTAATAATCTAGACTTTGCCCTTTTTTCAATCTGTCTAATCCGTTCTCTGGATAAATTCATCATTTTACCTATCTGTTCTAAGGTATAAGGTTTACCTTCGAACCCGAATCTTAATCTCAGAATTTTTTCCTCCCTCTCGGGTAGCTCCTTTAAAAGCTCCTCGATTTCCCGAGACAGAGAAGATTTTATCAGACTATCCTCGATGGAAGAAGTATTAGAAGACTCCATGAGCTCTATGTAGCTGGTATCTTCATCATCTCTAATAGGAGCATTTAAGGATAAGTAAGTTCTATATACCCTCAATATTAATTCAATCTGCTTTTGAGGGATATTTAACTCTTTGGCAAGTTCCTCTGGAGTTGCTTCCTTCCCTTCATTTTGAAAAATTTCTTGATACTTTTCTCCTATTTTATAAAGGATTCCTGCCTGTTTTATAGGTAGCCTAACCGTACCAGATTGTTCTGCTAGGGCATGCATGATAGCTTGCCTTATCCACCAGACGGCGTAAGTGATAAATTTAAAGCCCCTTGAGGGATCAAATCTTTTAGCAGCTTGAATCAATCCTATGTTGCCTTCATTAATTAAATCGAGTAGAGACATCCCACAGCCTTTATATTTGTTCGCTACGCTTACCACATATTTCAGATTTCTTCTTATTAACTCATTTAAAGACTGTTCGTCTCCTTTCTGAATTTTTTGTCCAAGGACTTTTTCTTCTTCTCTTGTAAGTAAAGGTATATTTCTTATCTTTTTTAGATAGGCATTAAGAGAATCATTATCAATTTCTTTAAAATCATGATTTCGTTCCCCACTCACTTTATAAACCTCTACTTGAAGAAATAATTTGGTTGGATTTTTACTTTTTTAAATTAATCTTCTTTTACAATCTTTATCTTTGTAATTTTATTGGAAGGGGATTTAACTAAAGATTGCTTTTTTGCTTCTTCCCAGTTTTTAGAGTCGATACCAAGCCTCTCTTCTGATAATCTTCTTAGTTCATCAATCTCTTTTTGCATTTCTTCGATTCTCTCTTTCAGTTCTATTATTACTTCAACACCGGCTAGATTTATTCCTAGGTCCCTTGTGAGCCTTCTTATCATTTTGAGTGTTTCTACATCTTTTTGAGAATAGAGTCTTGTGTTCCCTTGTGTTCGTGAGGGCTTTATAAAGCCTTCTCTTTCATATAGTCTTAGAGTTTGTGGATGAATATCTAGTATCTGAGCTACAATACTAATCATATATAATGGTTCATCTAAAATCATAAATTTTTCCTTATATATTAGATTTTTGATATTCAAAAACTGGAAACCAAAAAATCAAATATGAGTTTATAATAATTATAATACTTGAGTATGGTCTTGTCAAATATTTATTTGATACTTTTAAAATAATTTTTTTATGAAGTGGAAATGATAACCAGATTTATCAGTCTATTTTATCCGTTTTAATTTTTCATTAGCTAATTTTACAAACTTACTTTTGGGATGGAGGGAGATTAACTTGTTATAAGTAATTTTAGCATTATTAAAACTCTCTTGTTTATAATATGAGTCTCCTAAATAAAACAGGACTTCATCAGCAAAGTCTATATTTGGATGCTTTTCTAACAAATAATTAAAACGAAAAATGGCTGAGTGGTATTTTTTTTGTTTATAATAAAATTTTCCTACTAAGAATTCATGTTCTGCGAGCTTATTTTTTGCAAACTCCATCTTTTTTTTAGCGTCTTCTGTATAGGGGCTTTTATGATAATTATTTATAACTTTTTTAAAGCCAGAGATTGCATTTAAGGTAAAGGTTTGGTCCCTTTCAGGAATCTTGATTTGCAGGAAATCACACATGGCTAATTGATATTGAGCTCTGACCGCCAACTCATGACCAGGATAGAGTTCTAGAAATTTTCGATATTGAAATTTTGCCTCTTCATACTCTCCATTTTGGGAAAAAGTGTCTCCAAGATGGAGAAGGGCTCTTTTCCTCATTTCATTATCAGTTGTCTCTTCTAATATCTGTTCAAAAGCCTCTTGGGCTTCCTCATATTTCTTTGAAGCTAATTTTTTTTGGCCGGCATAAAATAAATCCGTGAGAGAAGATTCTTTTTTTTCTGGAAATAAAAAGGAACACCCAAAATTTGTAAAAAGAGATAGAGAAAATACTAATACAAAAAAAGAACAAACCGTTCTTTTTTTAATAAGCCTTTTACCCATCTTACGCATCAAAAAATATGTAATTAAATTAATCATTTAAGAAAAATTTGAATTTTTTAATTATAATTATTATAAGCATCGAGTCATTGGTATGTCAAGGAGATTCAGATTGATCAAAATTTCTGATAAAGATTGTAGTCTTTTCTTCTTTATTTCTATTTTTAATCTGTTATTTTCCATTTTTGTGATGAATACAGGGTTTCAGAGAAATAGTTCTACAGAAAAAAACTTGTTAAAAGTATTTTTTATAATAATAATTATACATAAATTAGTTCTGTTGTAATAAAACTTATTGTTTCTCATTGTAAAATAATCAATATTTTTTTATTTTATTTTTATAAATTAAAATGTATGCTTCATTTTTTATTTGAGAAGTGGTGAATTTATGGAAAACGAGAATAAAAGTAATGGGGTGTTTAAAAGTTTTATAGAGCTTTTTACGTCTCTTAAAACAGCCATCTTTTTAATGATTCTTCTATCAGTAATCTCTATTGCAGGAACCCTTATTCCCCAAGCAAGAGAAGAAATGTTTTATATAAAGGAATATGGTTTTAATCTTTTTAGAATATTTAAATCATTAGGACTGACTGATTTATATCATAGCTGGTTCTTTATTTTACTTTTGTCCCTTCTTAACATAAATGTCTTTTTATGTTTTATAAAAAGATTAAATTGGAAGCTAGAAAATCTTAAAAAAGATAAAAATAGATATGCCACTGAAAAACTTATTAAGGGAATGAAGAATAGTGCTAAACTGGTATTCCCTGGAACATTATCCTGTGCTAAGGAGATTATTTTTGACAGGTTAGGGTCAAAAAGATTTAAAATAAAAGAAAAAATTTCAGGTGAGAGTGTTTCCATAGTGTCTTCAAAGGGGTTAATTGGACAGTTTGGTTCTGATGTTATTCATTTAAGCATCCTTATTATTATTTTAGGAGCTTTTATTGGAACTGTGTTCGGTTTCAAGGATTTTATTATATTGAATGAGGGTGAAGAGAGGCATATTGCGCAGGGCGGTTTCAATTTAAGATTGGATAAGTTTAATATAGAATTTTATAAAGACACATCAAAACCGAAAGATTATTTTAGTACTTTGGCAGTATTAGAAAATAATAAAGAAGTGCTTACAAAAACAATCGAAGTAAATGACCCTTTAAGGTATAAGGGGATTTGGTTTTATCAAAGCAGTTATGGCCAAGCATGGAGGGTTATTAAGAAGGCCGCCTTTAAGATAAAGGATAATAAAAAGAACGCTAAAGAGAAAATAGTAACCTTAGATTTTAATAAGGATTTTTCTCTTCCAGAATTAGGTTTAAAATTAAAGATGATTGATTTTGTAGCAGATTTTATATTTGATACAAATACAAAGCAGGTTTTTTCAAAAACTACTGAACACAGAAACCCTGCTGTTCTTTTGGAGGTTTATGAAAATGGAAAGCTGACCTCAAGACCTTGGATATTTTTGAATTTTCCTGAGGCTCACTCTGTTCAAAGAAAAGATTCACGCTTTACTTTCCAGTTAGTTAATTATAATCCAATACCCTTTAGTGGATTACAGGTTACGAAAGATCCAGGTGTCAATATTGTGTGGTTAGGATCTTTTTTATTGACATTGGGGATGATTCTGGCTTTTACGGTCTCTCATAAGAAACTCTGGTTTTTTTTAAAGGAGTCTCAAGGGAAAATAGTGATAATGATGGGTGGTTCTGTTAATAAGAACCAGCTTGGATTTGAAAAAGAATTTTCAAGGATAACCGAAGATATGGACAGATCCTTGAAAGGTGACTGATATATAAATTGTATGATTGAGGAGTTATATAATGCTTTATTCAGAGATTTTATTTAGTGCTACATTATGGTTCTATCTTTTTTCTACCCTTTTTTATACCGGTTACTTGATTTTCAGAAAGAGGGAAGTAGGGCAGCTGGCTACAGCCACTGCAGTTATTGGATTAATTATTAATACATTATCTCTGATCTTTAGGTATGTAGAGTCCCAGCATGCTCCCTTTTCCAATCAATTTGAATCACTGGTATTTTTCGCCTGGTCTATTATTCTGATATATCTTATTTTTGAGTTTAAATATAAGATAAAAGCACTAGGGGTATGTATTGTCTTTTTTGGATTTCTTTCAATAGCAGTTGCATCCCTTCTTCCTTATAGATATCAAGCTATAGAGCCCTTGGTACCAGCTCTTCAGAGCTATTGGCTTCATATTCATGTTATTTCTACATTTTTAGGGTATGCGGGCTTTACTGCGTCCTTTGGGATAAGTATCGTCTATTTATTGAAAGACAGTGTTAAAGAAGAAAAACCAGAATCATTTTTTTCAAACTTCCCCGAACTCGATATACTAGATGATTTGAGTTATAAATCTATAGCTCTGGGTTTTCCCTTTTTAACCATAGGAATTATAACCGGGGCGATCTGGGCAAATTACGCCTGGGGATCTTATTGGAGTTGGGACCCTAAGGAGACATGGTCATTGATAACATGGTTTATCTACGCTGCTTATCTCCATTCCAGGATAACAAAGAACTGGAGAGGAAGAAGGTCATCTCTCCTTTCTATAATAGGCTATACTTCAGTTCTCTTTACCTATTTTGGGGTGAATTTTATCTTATCAGGGCTTCATTCCTACGCTTAAAAGTTCTTAAACATAAGCTTTCATATAACAGATAAGACAAGCAATATGATTAACAGAAAAGTCATCATTGTTTTAGTGTTTTTAGTTATAGCCATTTTTTTTCTTCAATGGTTAAAAAAAGAGAGATTTAAACCACCCATTCCAGGAAATCCTGCCCCTGAATTTTCTTTTAAAAACTTAGAGGGGCAAGTTGTAGATCTAAAAGATTTTAGGGAGAAGGTAGTTTTGTTAAATATCTGGGCTACTTGGTGCAAGCCCTGCAGAGACGAGCTTCCTTCTATGGAATTATTATACAGGAAATTAAAGGATAGGGGATTTGAGATATTGGCTGTAAGTATAGATAAAGACAGTAGTATAGTAAAACCTTTTGTAGAAGAACTTGGCCTCACCTTTCCTGTATTGCTTGATCCCAAAGGGAAGATTACTCGTTTATATAGAACCATAGGTATTCCAGAAAACTATATTATTGATAAGAGAGGTATAATAAAAGAAAAAATTATAGGAGCAAGAGATTGGCTCAGCAAGACTTATGTGGATTCGTTAAGCCAATTATTAGAAGAAGAAAAGGAGAAAGAATCATTTTTTCAAAAGTTGAAGATTGAAAGTCTTAAAATAAAGAGGGCCCCTGATTTTACTCTAAAAGATATAAACAAAAAGGAGGTTAGTCTCAAGGATTTTAGAGGGAAGGTAGTTCTCCTTAATTTTTGGGCAACATGGTGTGATCCTTGTACGGATGAGATGCCATCTATGGAAGGTCTTTATCAAAGATTTCAAAATAAAGGTTTTGTTGTCTTAGCAGTAAATTACCTTGAGAGAAGAGAGAAGGTAAGAAAATTTGTTGAAAAAAATAAATTTACTTTTACTGTTCTATTAGACCCCTATGGAAAAACATTAAGCTCTTATGGGATTTGGTCAATACCTGTTAATTTTATCATTGACAAACAGGGTTTTTTGCTTGGGAGAGCTATTGGACCAAGAGACTGGTATAGCAAAGAGACAAGAGAGTTGATAGACTATCTTTTAAGAAATTAATTTTTGATGATAAGGAATCGTTAATCGTCGTTTAACGAAATAGAGTGTAAGAATATAATAGGACTAATTTACTGTAAATTTCTATTAGTAACTCAGATCAACTTCCAGAGCCATTCTGGCGTTAATGAACTGGCGAAGCTGTTTAGTATAGTAATGTAATCGGTAAAGAGTAGTATCCCCAAGATAATCAGTATAACCCCAGAAACGATATGTACTATATTGATATATCTTTTGAAAACTTTAAAAAAGTTAAAAAAGACATCTATTGCGAGTGAACTGAGAAAAAAAGGGATTGCCAAACCGAGTGAGTATGCAACGAGCAAAATAATTCCGGTTTTAATGCTTTCTGAAACACTAGCCAAGATCAATATTGAGCCCAATATTGGACCCACACAAGGAGACCAGCCGATACCAAAAGAAGCCCCGACTAAAACAGAACCTAAGTAACTAAAACGCTTTTGTTTAATATGGAATTGTCTGTGCTGCATGAGAAACTTGACTTTTAATAAACCTGATATATAAAGTCCAAATAAAATGATTAATAAGCCGCCGGTTTTTTTTAGGATTTCTTGATAATTTAACAAAAAGCTTCCAACAAAACTGAAGGATGCCCCCAAGCTGATAAATACCAAAAAAAAACCTGTGATAAAAAAAATTGAATTTAGAATAATTACTTTTCTATTCTTCTTAGAGTCTTGAAAATCCTCTATGGAGAGCCCAGAAATAAATGATAGATATGATGGGAATAAGGGGAGGACACATGGTGAAAGAAAAGAGATTAAGCCTGCCCATAGCGCTATGAAAATTGAGATTTGTCCTGAGTTTTCCATATATTTTACTTAAACAATACAAAAACCCTATAGAAGAAGGGTTAATAACTAATAATCACCAACTTATTTGGTATTTTTTCTTGACCGTAAAATAGGTGATTGATATAATTTTTTCCGTTTGAATATTAAATCAGAAAGAAAGCTATGTCAAATATTGATTATTCTCATACAAATAAAAAAGGGCTTTTTACTTATATAAAAGAAATTTTCTATTTCTTAAAAGATAACAAAAATAAAAAAGTGAGAAAACACTTCCGGTCAGGGATGAATTGTATTCAAAAAGAAGATTTTCAAAAGGCAATAGAAGAATTTAAAAAAGTGATTAAAATAAAATCAGATCACTTCTTAGCGCGTGTTTATCTTGCAAGACTCTATCGTCTTAAAGGGGAAAATTTGAAGGCTTTCAAAGAGTATTCTTATGCACAAAAGATAAATCTTTTTAGATATAAGACATATAATCTTATGAATGAACATGTGAAATTGACCCGTCTTTATAAAGACAAGGGGTTTTTGGATGAGGTTGCAGATAATTTGGAGAGATGTGCTAAAAATTTAACAGAGGCGGCCAGAAGAATGAATCGAGCTGCTAAGAAACAGCACAGTGCTACTGAGAAATTAACAAATATTAATAAGAAGTTTAAGATAAAAAGTTTGGATGTAAAAAAATTGGATATCAAGATCGGGGAGTTCGGTGACTTTAAGGATATGGATGAATATATAAAATTTTTGACTTTAACCCCTATTACTGAAGAGGAAAAAAAGAACACAGATTGGGATGAGGTTATTTCGAA
>Ga0307379_10001220_pt1 | contig 41000 bp, 60 predicted proteins | sample UN2MG_FD_202237 | JGI IMG/M metagenome (GOLD analysis project Ga0307379, IMG submission 202237) | Soil microbial communities from Risofladan, Vaasa, Finland - UN-2 | ecosystem: Environmental > Terrestrial > Soil > Coastal area > Acid sulfate soil | place: Finland: Risofladan, Vaasa | collected...
CGGGCGGCCCGTAGTAGTGGGTGGCGTCCGGGTCGGGGGAGAGGGACGTCCTCGCCGCCAGCACGTAGATTTCCTCACACTCGCTCACGCCTCAGCCTCCTGTTCACTGGTAACTGGTGACTTCTGTTTCCTCACCGGCAGTTCCCACGGCAGTTCGAGATACTGCCGCCCGTCGAGCACGGGCATGTGGGTGAACGCACGCCCCGAATCGTCAGGGCCTTGCTTGTAATAGAAGGCGACGCCCGCTTGGGCACAGTCGTCGCGCACGCGGCGGAACCACTCGGGATCGGCAGGCACCGCCCCCGGCCCGCTCATGCCCCCGGCGATGATGCCCTCGATGCGACGTCCGAAGCCCTCTGGGCATTCGTGTTGCACGTCAACTTCCCATTCAGACCCACAGCGCATACAACGTCCGTCCGCATCAGGACCGCCAATAAGGCGTCTGAAATCCACCGGCCCGGTCGCGGGCTCGTAGGACACGATGCAGTGTTTCACCCCGCTGGCGAGCAGGGCGGGGATGTGCTTGTCCGCCTCATACTGATTGTGGACGGTCGCACCGATGAACCAGTTGTCGGGGTAGTCCAGATTGGGGAGCCGGTCGGGGCGCTGCGTCAGGCTGACGAAGGTGTGGCGGGGGCAACCTCCTATCCTTTCGGCCAACTGGCCGAACAGGCTATCCCTGGTCTCCTGTCCCGTATCGGGGCATAGCCACGCCCACTCCCCGCACAGGTCGCCCATGAACCCGACGCCGACGACCTTGGGAGCTCCGCCCGGCTTTATCTGCGCCCAGCGTTCCGGGTGGATGTGGGGCGTGAAGGATTGGCAGAGCGGGCAGTGCTTGTTGCGTTTCGCGGTGCGCTGGGCCCAGCACTCGACGGGCTCCCCCCGCTTATCCTTCAGGTGCGCGAGGCACCGGTGCAGGCAGCCGACGATGATGTTGCAGCAGTGCGTCAGAAACGGGATTCTGGTCTTGCCCAATCCGCTCTTACTCTTGCTCACGTTCGCCCTCCTCTCAGTAACCTCGGCAGAACGCTATAAATCCCAGCCCTATGCTCACGTAGGGGCCGCGCCCCTCATGCCAAACGGGCGTCCACATATGGAACCAGAGCCCTCGCTCCCGGCCCGGCAGAGCACGCCAGCCGTACCGCACTTGGGCATGAGGCCAGCGCATCGCGCGCAGACCTCTGTAGGTTGAGCCCACGTCAAGCATCCTGCGCCTCCCTCCTGTTCCATTGCTCGATAGCATCCGCTTCCGCCTCAGCCAACTGCGGCCCGTGATCCTTGCCGAACGCGATTTTGCCGAAGATAAGTTCCGCCCCACCTCGTGCCCCGCACTCGCAGCAGCCCACCTCGGCAAACCACTGCCGCGCATCGTGACGGATAACCAGATTGCTCTTGCCGCAGAAGGGGCAGGGTTTCAGCTTTTCGTCGGGCCTTGGGTTCCGGTCTTGCCATTTGGTTTCAGCCAACGCCTTCTCCTTCACTGGTCACTGGTAACTGATTCGTCCCCGCCCCTTACCTTCTCAGTCCGACCAGTCTCGTTCAAGTACTCTATGTGCTCCACAATCTCATGTACAGCATCGTCATTGATGGGTGTAAGGCGGTCTAAGGTAGCCCCAACCTCGGCTCGCGCGAACTCATACGCGGCGAGGGCGGCGCGGGCCTTGTCGAGTTCTTTCAGCGCTTCATCATTCCAATAGCGGCGAATCCCCTCGACGCCTTCGCACTCTTCGTGACAAGATTCGCACATTGAAATGAGAACCTTGCACGCCTGCGCCAACTCCCCCGCCACGCGCTCAAGCTCCGCGATGCGCTTCTGCTCCACGGCCTCTTTGGTATAGTGGTCGCTCAACGCCTCGATTGCTATGTCGCGTGAGTCATTGCTAAATAGCAATTCCTTCTTAAGTTCCACGATGCGCTGCTTGCCCCGCTCCCGGTCGGCGATGAGGCGGTTCCCGAAAGCGCACAAAGCCCAATAGGGTTGGCTCACATTCCATTGTCGCCGATATTCGCGCCACTCCCTGACCTCCTCATCCGTCACCGGCTTCTGGTCACTGTTCACTTCGTCGCTCATGCGTCCTCCTCACGGGTTAAAGCGCACCATGAATCCGGGGGTCTTCGAACTAAGCCACACATCGAACCCGCACCGAAAGGGTGCGCTCCCAATCTTGGTCTCGGTGATGTCGGAAATGGCATTTGTCTTAACTGTCAGCCAAAGGCATTCATGCGCGTGCTCGCCTTCCGTGTCGCAAATGTTTGTTACCTTGCCGTCTTCCGCCACCACATCGGGATGCGTGCGAATTGCCTCAAGTGAATCAAGTTCCGCAATGTCTACCCGCCCAATTAGGCGCAACCCAATTTGAATCGCCGTTAGTTGCTCAGTCACATAGAAACTCATGCGTCCTCCAGCGTTAAGGTCGGGCGCGGGCCGGTCATACATCCAGCGCGGTATCTGACGGGCGCGGGCCGGATTCGTTTCCGTTTCCGACCGGGCACTACCTACCAAAGCGGGTGCCAGTCCACACGAGCCCATGTCTGCCGCGTGCAGCCGCCGCGCCCGGAATGTCAATCCGCCTTGTGCCACTTTGCGACCGACGAACCAGGCAACACCACCTGCTCGTATCCGTTATCAAGCGCCTTGCATGTGATGACTGTGTACTGAAGCGTAAGGCCCGCGATAAGGGAGACGATGCAGAACGCTACTGCCAAAACGAATACCGCCATAAGCTTGTCTTCACTGTGCATTTCCCAACTCCCTTGCTGGTAACAGGTAACTGATCACTGTTTACTCGCCTTCCGCCATCCCTTGATTTTGTAGTACGCCCACGCGCAGACGAGCACGACCACTATTACGAATGCTGCTATGCCGACTATCTTCATGTCACTTCTCCTTCTTGGGTTTGGACTTGAGAATCTTCTTGATGGTTGCAATTTTGGCTAGGTCTTGCCGAATCTCGCGTTCCCACTGACGGACGTTGGCCAACATGCAGGACGTGCAAAACCTCCACATCGCGGCCGTCTGTATCACTGCGGGCTTCCCGCAATCCACGCACACGGTTCCCTTTTTCGCTTTCCTTACCGCCATCTCACCCTCCGTTCTCAGGTAACGCTCTCGACTTCCGCCGCCGCCTTGATCCCGCGCACGCGCGACTCGACCCACGCCGACCCCATCGCCTCACGCATCGCCGCGTCGAATCGCCTCAGCGTCTCGGGGTCAATCTCGGCCAACTCCGCCCGCGCCGACTGCACGGCGCTTACGACCCGCTGCTCGAACTTCCCGCTCGCCACCGCGTAGACGGCGAGGCCAAGCAGCACGAGCCCTGCCAGCGCCGCCGCACCCAGCACCACGTAGTGCCAGTAGAACAGCAGCGCGTAGAGCACGACGGCTGCCAGCCCCACGAGGCTAGCGACCGTGCCGAGCACCTCGCCGTAGCGGAGCCGCACCACCGCGTAGCCCACAACCGCCGTCACGATAAGCAGCCCGAGGAACGCGAAGCGCACCTTCCGCCCGAGGCCCGTCCCCGGGTCGAACGCATCGGCTATGAGTTGGGACATCTGCCGCTCCGCCTTGCGCGCATCCCCGGCACGTTCGGGGATGAGGCGCAGCAGGGCATCGAGGGATTCGCGGCTGGCAATCGAGAGGGGAAACTGGGGTGGCTCTTCCTTGAGCACCGCGCCGAGCAGCGCACGGGCGAGCGCGAGATACTGTAGGGCGACGCTCACCACCTCACTCTGTGGGGCGTCCTCTGGGGCGGCGGGGGCGAGTTCGTCGGTGGCCGCGTCGCAGAGTTGGCGGGCGGCGAGGATCGCCTGCGAACGCGTCTCCTCCCATGCAGCGATGGTGCGTTCCTGGGGGACGGTGTTGGGCGGCGCGACGATGCTAGTCCGCCGGCTCCCGCACCCGCAGGTGCCGAGGATCGCCAGCACGAGCGCCGTCAGCCCCACGATAATCAACCACCGGATACTGATGTGTCCGCTCATCATCTGCGGGCCTCCTCGTTGAGAATCTTTGTCATCTTGTCGGCATCGGCGTGATACTCTCTCGCGCACCGCTCGTGGTAGTGGGCGCAACGGCGCGTCCTATTGCGCTCTCCTCGCAGGTGTGACACACAGAACTCGCCCCATCGGTTCTCCGCGATTGCGGGTGCGCCACAGAGACGGCTTCGCCCCTTCCCTATTGCCGCCGAGCAGGTTTTTCCCTTGCGCAGCCTTCTAACACCGTCTTTCCGATATATCATCTCCGCCTCCTCACTCCCGCCGTGGCGGGTAAAGGTCACTTGTCACTTGCGTTCCAACCTCTCCATGCGCTTCCTGAGGTCGGCAAGCTGCTGCTCGACGCTCGGCTCCTCAGCGGGCGCGGGGTGCCAACGTGCGCTCTTAGCCACACATGGCAGAGGGTCGCCACTTGTCCACATACGGAACGGACACGGCGGCTCACATTCTGTACACTCCAGCGTCCCGACATGCTGTTGCAGATACTTGGCAGCCTGCTCGGACGTGAGCGAGAAGGCGGGGATGTTGTACCGTTCGCGCTGCTCGTCTGTCAGGCCGGGGAGCTTGGCGACCTCGGCATGCGTCGCCTCACGGTCACCTGATAGTTTCTTCCATATCTCAACTTGCGCGGGTTCCCATCCGCCCTGAATGATGCACTCAGGCTGACCGGCATTCTCACGGTAGAAGGTCCCGACCTTGGGGTAGAAAATCGTCAGCCCCGGCTGGCCCGCGAAGTCCCAGCACTCCGGCTCGGGCTCCAGCGGGATGATTTCCCAGAAGGCGCCCGTGAAGGGTTTTTCCCACATATCCCATTCGGAGCCCGATGTAGAACTCCCCTCCTCTCGTGCGAAAACCATATCGCCGCCAACCCGGTCAAGCCTGAACAAGAACCCCTCCCTGCGCACCATTCCCCCCTTGACCATGTGCGCCCTGACCTTCGCCCCCGGCTCGTCGTCGCCGTAGTGGATATTCGTGGCGGCGTCGAGCTGGTCGCGGATGGACCAGATGTCGCCGAGCGTGTTGGGGGTTAAGACAACGGGCTTCCCGTTATCCCGGTCACAAAGGCACCGCCTGTCACTGTCCCAATAGATGGGTATCCCCATGCAGAGGACTTCGTTGCCATCCTGCGCCGCTTGCAGCGCATCCCTCGCGCTCCGGTTCTCGCTCCATCCGCCCGTGTGTTTGATTGCCTTGCTCACGTTCTCGCCTCCTCTGCTACTTGTGCCGCTGCCTCGTGGTTTCCTGGCGTCGTCTTGGTCAGGACTGCGCCACAGTGTGCGCAGTGCGTGATGCTGTTCTCCTCGTCCGGTTCCCACTCATTGCCGCAGACCGAGCACACGTCCTTGATGTCACGCTCGACCTCAAGCTCAATAAGGTCTTGGCTCCGATGGTCACGCAGGAAGTCATCGAAACCTTTGACCTCGTGCTCAAGCTCCTTGGCGTATGCCTCCGCGCGCTCCCTCTCGTCCTTAATCCGCCAGTTCTCTCGTATGTGCGGGAAGCTCGCTATCACCCGCACATCCGTCAACCGCTTCACGATCCGGCATGTCTTCTCTTGCTGCTCTGTGTTCATGTCTTGCTACCTCCTCAAAACGGAATCTCTCCCAGCGGCACGTCCCGCACCGCCTCGACTTCTTCCGGTTCTTTCACCGTCTCGACCTTCGGCAATCGCTGCCCGCGCAGCTTCGCCCGGATGCGCTCGATGTACTGCCGCGCGTGGTCCGTTGGTGCTGGCGTCTGCCCGTCCTGTCGCTTGCTCCAGTCACGCGGCGATTGCGGTTTGGTCTGCGGCTTCTTCCCCGACTTCCAGTCTGGCAGCCCCAGTCCGCTCACGTGCCTTGCTCCTGCTCATAGAGTTTCAGGAAGTAACTCGTCGGGTGTGCGATCTCGCCGTTGCCGGCAAGACCCCGCTCAAATGCCAACATCGCTCGTGCGAATGCGCCGGTGCGTCCGGTTGCCTCGATTTCTTCCTTGAGTTTTTGACCGGCGACAGCGAGGAATCTTTGCCGTTCCTCTTCCCCTCTCGAAGAGAGAATCGTCATCACCATCGGCGTGAGTTCGTTTGCCTTCGTCTCCAGTGCGCGGGCGTCGTCATCCCATTCAGCGGGTGTGGCGGGGGTAGGGGGTGGTGTTTCTTTAGTAGGAATAGGAATAGGAGTAGGAGATGGAGATGGAAGGCATTGCTCCGGCGATGCGTTCGCATGGTCCGAGCATTGCTCCCAGCGTGCTTGTGCAGCGGCTTTCGCCTTCGCCTTCCGCTCGGCCTGCTTCTTGGCCTCTTTGCGTAAGCCGTTGCTTGCGTAGTAGTTGCCCTCACTGCGCAACAGGGACATCGTGGGTTTCTGAATCTCGGCCATGACCCGTTTTGCCTTCGCAGTTGAGAAGCGAGTCGCGTCACGAATTGCGGGAATTTCCTTAGAAATTCTGCAAAGTGGCTGATCGTGCAGCCACATCCAGCAAAGGATTCTGACGTAGCCGGTGAACGCCGCATCACTCAGGTGCTCGGTGCCGGCAAGGAACTTGTCAGGGTAGAATTGGAAGGCGGGCGACTTCTCGCTCAGCTTCTTTTTCGTCGAGTGCTTCGCCATTCAGAACATACTCCCTTGACCAATAGTGGCCGGCGCTTCGAGCCAGTACTCGGCGACCTCTATGTCCTGCCCTTGCGCGTTTTGCACCTTGACCATGCGCTGCTGAATCGGGTAACCGTCGCGGCGTAGGTCATAGATGCGTGCGCCGAGTCGCATCCCCATACCGAACCTGAGTGCGGTCAGGGGCGTGAGGCGCCCGCCGGCATTCAGGTAGTTGAGGATGCGATGCTTCTGGGACATTGCGTCAGTTATCCTTTGGGGGTTTTCGCCAGTGCTTGACACTACGATGGCTCCACTCCAGGGCGAGCCGAGACAAGATATTGCTGAGTGCCGCAATCAGGGCGGCATAACTCGCGCCTTCGGGAAGCGCGGCCCAAATGCAATGCTCAATATCCCTGCACTCTTTCTGATACTGTTGATAGCGGGGATCGAAAGGGTCCATATTGTTTTCCCCTCAGCGCGGTGCTTCTGTGAGTGTGCGTTTCTCGACGGACTCTACCGAGAGCGTGACAGCAGGATGCGTCACGCGGATGACGCGATAGGTTTTGCCCGCCTGCCCGCTTTCCTTGATGGACTTGACGCCCGCTTGCGTGCTCGGCACATTGCGTAAGTTATCCTGCCATGTGTCCTGCGCCTCACCCGGCCCGGCCCCGGCGAGCTCTTGCACGATGTAAGACCGGGGCGTCCGCTTCCGTTCCTTCTTTCCCTGCTCTTGTGCGTCACTCATTGCCAGGCTCCTTTGCGTCGTTCGTGGTATGGGTAGTCGCCTTCGCGTACGCGGCGAGGGCGGCCTGTGCATTGGACAGTTCCCCTTCTACTTCGTACCCTTCCCCAAGGAAGGAATTGTTGGCCTCCCGCATGGCTACCTCCGCGAGTCCTATCAGGTCGCCCAATGCCCCCGCCAGCCCCTCCGCTATGCGCTCGACGGTGGCAAGGCGTGCTTGAAGCAGCGCCTTTTTGCATAGTTCCTCTTCCATCTGGAGCTTATACTCTCGCCGCTCCTCGCGGTTTTGTCGGCACAACTCGTTTGCTTCGGCAAGCCAGCGTTCGCGGTTTTTCTTTTCCACCTCAAGCTCCGCGATGCGCTTCTGCATCCGCTCCCGGTCGGCAAGGATTGGCCCGAGTTCCTTCAGTGCCAACAGCGCGTATTTGCGGCCCTCTTGATCCGTCCCGTGGTTGAGGCTTATGCGCATGTAGCCCTTGGTCTCGCACACAAGGCGCCGTACCTCAGCGGGATCGCTGAGGTTGTACGGTCTGGGAACCCGCCTGTCCGTCACTGGCTTGTCCTCACTCATTCCCCGCTCCTTGCGTTATGGGGTGTGCCAACGTTCTCATCCCCGCCTGCCACTCGCGCATGACGATCAGTCGGTAGTTCAGGTCATCGGGCAGGTACTTCGGCGGCACCCGCCTGTTCCGTTCCCGGACGCTCCGGAACTCCGGGGTCAACCCCTTGCACATCTCACCCTGGATAACCCAGAACTGATAGCCGCACTCGCAGATGTATCGTCCGCCCGGCTGTTCCTTCCACGGCGTGTAGGCCATGTGCGCGCGGCACGCGGGGCAATCTATCGCCGGGACGATTTCGGGCTGCTTGGGTTTCTTCATGTGTCCTGTATCCCTCTGGAAGTCACGGTCGTTAGTGGTACTTCCGCACAACCTTTCCGTTGTGGTGTGCGCCCTGCTCGTGCTGCTCACCCCGAATGCGGAAGTGGCAGACGGCACAGCGGCATCCCTTGTCGCCAACCCTGAGACGCGCTATCGTTTCTTTGGTCGCCTTCACAGTTCGCCTCCTCTTGTTACGGTCGTCTCGGTTGCATCATCCGGTTGCTTCCCGCAATCCCAGCCCACGATTACCTCCTGCTCTTCTTCTTGCTCCTCGAACGTGACGGCCACCTGCTTCTTGACCATGCGCTTTTCGGTAATCGCGCGGCATTGCGCAGGGTTTTCCCTCACGGCGTACATCTTCACCGTCACGTCCCCGACCTTGGCCGTGTATGTCCACCAGCCGCATTTATCGTCCCACTCTCGCTTCCAGACCGTCGGCGGGAAGCAAGCACGAATGGTTAGCACCTTGGCCTGCGTAGAGGCCTGAACTTCCAAGCACGGAGGTTTTCCGAATCCACACTCAAGGAAAATGACTGTCCCGTCCGGCACCTTCTCCAAGAACGGCCCGATGACGTCGAGTATTGCCTGTGCCTTCTGCATGTCCGCCTCCTCTTGCGTTAAGTTCTGGCCTGCTGGCCGTGGTAGCTGAGGCGTCTGTGCCTGGGGCGACTCCACGGAGTCGCGTCTATCAGGGCTATCGCAGCAGGCCGTGTTGTCAAAAAGCTATTCCGTCGGTATCTCGTCGTCGCCGATCTCGTCTCCGAGTTTCCGCTGCACCGCCTGCGTCTCTGTCGCGGCGGACTCTCCTGCGCCGCCCGTGAGCACCTTGTCCACGGCCTCGCTCGCGCTCGCCACCTCTGGCGGGCGCTCTGCATCGCGCAGACCTTCGGCCTCATCCATCAGTTCAATCGCCGCATACAGGCGCGGACTCTTGGGCAGCCATTTGCTCAGGCGTCGGAACGCCGTCTTGCGGTACATCTCGCCGGGGTAGTATTGCCAGGACGGGCTATCCTTCCCCCGATTCTTGAGTTTGCTCTGTGCGTGTATCTTTTCGAGCTCGCTGTAGTTCATAACTTCGCACACTACCCGGTCGCCCAGAAGCCACCCCACAGCGTAGGCCCCGGTGACGTTCTTCCTGTCGCCACGCCAGTCCGGCTTGTGGACGATGTACGGCTCGGTCCCCTGGTGATAGTCGAACTCGTCCCCCTCGCAGACAATCTGCGCATCCACCGCGAGCACGCTCGGATGCTGTATGGCGAGTTTCACGAGCCCCTTGTAGTCGACGATGATCTGGGGCTTGGGCACCTTATGCTCCCCGCCGTGTCCGTCATCCTCAGTGACGTTGAAGACGACGACATGCGCTTCGGGGAGCGTGCCGCCCGCGTACAAGCCAAGCTCCGCCAGCCTCATACACACGTCCATCAGGTCTTTGGGGCTGCACCGGAGCAGGGACGGGTCACGCCCTATCACATTGCGGAAGGTCTGGATGAATCGCTTGAGCGGCACGCCCTCGGGCAGCAACGCCTCGATCTTGTCCCGCGTTTCATCCATCACGATGCTGAACGTCTCCAGATTGCGCGTCGGCTCCGTCCACTTGACTATCGCCTTTTCTTCGGCCATTGTCTGTCCTCCGTTACACTTTGACTTGGACGCGTCCGGCCTTGTCACGGTAGACGCGCTGCCCGCCAGGCGTTTCTATGCCCGTGATCCCCGCCTGATTCGCGCGCGCGATAATCTGCTGCTTCAGGAGTTCGCGGCGTTTCGCCGCCGCCTTGTACTCTGCGTCCGCGTCCGCGAGGTTGGCTATCAGTTCGTCCTCCTCACCGTTCATGGTCAGGCGGCACGGCGCGGGATTCAGTGGCGCGAGGTCAGCAAGCGCCATAGCCGCTGCCCGACTGCCATCCGGCTCCGGGGGAACCTGCGGGTCAACATGCTCGGCAAGGAATCTGTCCGCAACCTCGACAAGCCGTGGAATCTGCGCATCGTTCCGGGGAATCGAGTAGATACGGAAATCCACCGCGAACCCGCCAGCCAACAGGGCGGCGATATCCCAACGCGGCATATCGCAGACGTACATGCACCACTGACATTGCAGGTAGTACTCGACGGGGACGGCATCCGGCTTCTCGCCCCAGCGGGCGCTCTGTTCGCGCACCCAGACGGTCTTGACCTCGACGCCCTCCTCCGCGCCGACGTATGGCTGCGCGGATGCGAACCCGTCAGGCGTCGCCATGTGCCGCGGATTGTGCTTGCACTTCCACGTGCCGCCAGTATTGGGGATAAGGTGCGCCCCCGTCTCCTCGGCATACCAGGCCAGCACGCCCGCCTCCAAGTGCCGCCCCGCTTTCGTGACAACGGTATCCTCATGCGGACGGCCCTTGCCCAGCTTCTCGGCATAGAGTGCCAGCGCACTCTCGCCGTCATACAGCGGCCAGGGCACCTGCTTTCCTTCGCGCCCCGCGTAGTAGGCGAGGATCACGCGCAGGTCAGTGCTGCTTACCCCTGTACGTCTCAGTGCGCGTTGCTCTGCTATCAATCCACCTGCCATTGTTATGCTCTCCTACTCATACGGCTGGGTGATGGTGTGCAAGATCGTGCAGGGAGTGTCGCCCGCCCTCTGCACTGTCGCTTCCCACCATTGCCCGTCGTGGCATTGGCTCAGCCTCGATGGGTATCCGCGCCCCGCACTGCCGGCACCGAAGCGTGCTCGGCATCACCTCCTCATCCATCTCACGCTTGTCAGGCTCGCCGCACCAGGGACACCGTATCGAGATCGTGACGTAGCTCATTGCGTTTGCTCCATGCGCTGTAGTGCCTGTTCTATCTGCGGGGCGACGTGCCGCCGCCAGCGTTCCAACTCTGCGTCAAACTCCGGCCCGTAAGGATCGCGCGGGGGTGAATCGTCGGGCGGCTCGCCTTCAATCCAAGCGTCAAGGCCCGGCAGTTCTGGACTCGCAAGTGTCATGCGCGGATATCCCCTTGCTCACTGGGTTTGCCCTCTGCCTTGGCGATTGCGGCGCGGGCAGTCGACAACTCCTCTTCTATTTCGTATTCTGCCCCGTCCCTATTGGCCTCCCCCATGGCTGCCTTGGCTAGCCCGATCAGGTCGGCCAACGCTTCCAGGAGTTCCGGTGCGGCGGCTATCAGCCGGGCGTTGGCCCTACATTGATCTGTCGGCCAGTAGCTGGTGAACAGGCAGATGCTGTGCGCAATGCCACCAACATCGGCGGACACATCGTTTTCGTCTCCTTCACCCCAGTGCATCCAAGGTCCTGGTGTGTGCTTACTCATATCCCCATCTCGCTTTCTGCGCTGGCCTCACCCGTCGCCCGCGCGAGTTCCTGGAGCCGCGCTTCCCGCGACGGCGCTTCCTGCCCGCCCTTGGCAAGCGCAGCCTCAGTAAGTTTCAGCGCCCCGTTGAGCGCCTTCAGTCGCGCGTCATGGACTGGGGCTTCCTGGAGTTCAGAGAGTTCGCGCCGGAGCTTGCGGTTGTCCCGCGCAAGTCCTTCGCATTCCCCGGCCAGCCAGCCAACCTCGTAGGAGAGCCGCGAAATCTGGCGGGCAACCGGGTAATGCTGACGCGCCTTCTGATGGGCTCGCCGCCTGAATTCAGCCGCCTTGGGACTGTCATCCGCCATCGTGTGTCTCCTCGTGACGTGAGAGTAGGGCGACCAGTGCAATCACCAGCAGCAGCGCCGATACCATCCAGAGTTCGGGCCAGGCCACCGGCTCTCGGGAGGCCATGAGGCACAGCGCGCCGAGGGCCTTGTTTGCGATTTCCTGCCCCTTAACTGTTGTACGGGGGGATAGGGTGGGTCTGGCAAAACAGGCCCTCGGTTGGGCGGTTTCGTGCACGTTTTAGCCCTCGCTCACACTTAACTGTTGCACCTTCGCCTGGCGCACGGCGCGATAGGTCGCCCGGCGCCGCTTTTCCCGACACTCCCCGCAGTATCGTGCCCGGGGCGGCAACGCCTTCCCGCAATCGGGGCACGCCCGTTCCCGCCGCACCGGAGCCTGTTGACCGCTCCGGGCTGCGCGTGAAAACTCACAGTCGGGGCAGACGTCCGATGTCGTACAGCTGGGCACGATGCTGCGTCCACACTGCGGGCATTTGAACCATGTGGTCATTGGCGGTTTCCATGCAAAAAGAGACCGGCCCAGCGGTCGGGGGCTGACCGCAATCGCGGGGTAGCGACCCAGGCATGGAGCAATGGAGAGAGCCTGCGGGCCGGTCGGGGGACGACGAAGGGGCTTGACAAGACACCCCAAAATAGGTATGATAGTACATGGAGAGAGCTATGCAATATGGCCCCCTCCCGTCATGGACAGGCGGGGGTCTGCCAAGACAACTACCCGCCTGTCCGCAGGACGCTTCTGGAAATGGGAGCTTGTGAGATGAGCGGGGTATACATTATCGGACGTAAGAAAAGCAAAAAAAAGCGAGGGGAAAATGCCCCTCATCCGTTTGCATCTGATATTGGTGTCGCGTCGCTCCATGCCCACTGCTCCATTGAACCAACGACCGCAATGCTACGCGATCAGCCGCCACCAGTCAAGCGCAAAAAGCCAGACCATGCCCGATTGCCTGTTTCCACGCGGAATAATGCATTCCTGGCCGAAAGATTTTCCGCCGCCCTTTCGCCCGATCAACTCCAAACGATGCTCTTTCACTCCGGGCGCCCCCCCTACCTGCTCACGCTCGAGCGGCCGGATTGGCGCGAGCCCAACGGCTATCCCATCGCCCGGACGATCCCCCTCTGGTCGCGCCCACGCCGGCGAGCGATGCTGAGGCGCGCGGCCCTGGGCTGCTTCTGCGTGCTGTGGCGCGTGCTCCCCCAGGGCCAGACGGTGGAGGTCTACCGGTGCGGGACGCCCCTTACGCGCGGGCGCGCCCGCGCGCGCAAGCCCGCAGCGCGGGTGGTGCATAGATAGCCACTGTTGCGCTGCTGGTAAATCGGCGCAGGAATCGTCAGGGCTATGCGATTTTCCCGAAAAAACCCAGGCCACGCAACGGCTGGGTGGCTATGGACTTATGACTTATCGCCGCTGCCCTATCTTTGGGGCTTGACACGGTGACTATCCGGTGGTATAATACTGATAATGATACAGAGCATACAGACAGCACTAACGGAGGAGCAGGCGATGGAGATTGCGAATACGGAACAGCTGATGGCGGATGCGCTGGGATACGCCGGAATGACGGTGCGTATCTACCGCGCTACGACGGGCGGCCCCGATAGCCAGAACACTTACGCGATGCGCACGGCACGCGGGGTTATCACAACGGCTAAGACAATAGACGCCCTGGCAGAGTTGGCGCGGCGCGAACGGTGGATTGCAACCTACCGCCATGTCAACACCGACGGCAAAGAGGTATGGGTTTCTATTCCAGATTGAAGGGAGAGAAGACCGATGGCACGCATACTTGAAGCCAAGCAACTCTAACTGAGGAGGGACGGACGATGGGCGAGTTCGGAATTGGCCGCGTGCCGGCAGATGTAGACCCGACGAGCGAGGCGGTCGCCGAGGCGGAGTCTGAACGGCTCCAGCCCCATGCGATCCCGCCGCAGCGGATGACGAAGTGCCGCCGGTGCGGAACGCCGATAGCCCGAGCCCATGCGCTCAGTGGGATGTGTCAGGGGTGTTTTGATCGCTACGATGACTGAGGAGGGACGGACGATGAAACGCCTGAAAATCGAGGTGGCGCACATGAACGATGGTGAGCAGACATGGTGGACATGGGGCATTTACCGGGGCAGCGAGTTGGTGATCAACGCTGGCGAGGAGTCGTATCCGACACGGCAGGCCGCATTTGATGCGGCGCGGGAGAGGAAGGCCCAGATCGTCGCGGACAACACTAACTGAGGAGCGGACGATGGCGAGACGCAAGCAACATTCCTCGGAGGCCGGCTACATAGCCGAACGGACGAACCCCTTTGCACCCGGCACAAAGGTTGTCATATATGACGCTGGAAAGCAAGGGCTCGACGTTGACGGCAAATACACTGTTGTGTGTGATGCTCATGCCACAATGGTTGGCGACACATCAGTCCCGCGAGCACGCATCCTAATGAAACGCCCTGACAACTTTTGCGAGTTTTGCGCCGTCATCGCCAAGGCTGAGGGCAAGTAACTCTAACTGAGGAGCGGACGATGAAGATGCTGAAGTGTCAACGCTGCGGGCACGAATGGGAGGCGCGCGTGGAACATCCGCGCGTCTGCCCCCGGTGCAAGACGTATGAATGGGACAAGCCGTATGTGCGCCCGCCGGTCGGCGGAGGGTCTTGACAGCATGTGGGATAGGCGCTATCGTGAACATGTCGGGGCGGCGAGGGGAACTGACCAGTGGAGGCATGGAACATGGGGCGGCGCGGAAAGTTCCTGAGTTGGAGCGGGAAGGGCGTGCGGGTTGGCTATGGCAGCCACAAGACGCAGGTTGTCGGCGGCGGCAAGGGCGGCCGGGATGATCTGGGGTGCGGGGTGCTGCTCTTTGCGCTGCTGATCATTGGGGGCGTGTTTTGTGCGGCAATGCTTGGAAATCGCGATCAGGATACGTCTACCACAGAAGCGGTCGCGGCAATAGAAACCCAGATAGAATCGTCTGCGCCTGCGGCCCCTCCCCCACCGCGCCCCGTGAGTTTACCACGACACATATTCCAACGTGCTCCATCCGGTCGGCGTCACCAAGTGCGGGCGATTGTGGAGCGGGGTACGAGCATAGAAGAACTCGAACGGTTAGCCGTGGTCATCGCCAAAGGACATTATAGTCGGGACGCCCTCACGGAGTACGTGGTGCGGGGGCAATCTACGTGTTTTCTTGTCCACTTCTTTGATGACGAGATTTGTCTGACGGGTTGGGATGGCACCGGGGCCGTGAACGACCGAGACCGGCCCCATCACGTTGGGTGGGTGCTCGTGGATCAGAACATAGGGGGCACCCTCTATGCCCGACAATACAATCCACCATTTGAATAAGGAGGACTGACCATGAAACGCTATCTGACATTGGGGATTGTGGGCGTGCTGCTGCTCGGTGCGGCCGCAACAGTGAGCCGCGAGGAGTTCGACGAGCTCAGGGGGCGTGTGGCGATCTTGGAGGGCAGGCTCAAGCGCATGGAGGCGCAACTGGAAACCCTCCAGGACGTCAAGGTGCATGAGGCGATGGGCGTGGAATCAAAGGCAGAAGCGGATACGAACAAGACGGATGAGGCGAAGGCTTTGGTGATAGCGGACTTGCCGAACTTGCGAACGTACCACGGATGGACGGATGCACAGCAGAAGCAATGGCATGAGAGCGTGAAAGGACAACGATTTTCTGGACATGCCATCGTGGAAGATGTTGGGTTCTCAACCCACACATCGACCTATGGGGTACGCATCCAGAGATGGGGTACTCAAGATGCAGCATTTACAGTTAGCCTCGGGCCAATGGTTGATCCGGCGCTATCGGCAGTGACAAAGCAAATGCGCATTGAGTTTACAGGGATCATCGAGAAGGTGTGGATAGAGGGTCGTGATTCTCTGGTAGGCAGGAATCGCCCCAATGTTCTATATGGTTTTACGCTTCGGGATACCGAAGTCACCTGGCCGGGTAAACCCGCCACAAGTCCGGCGGGCAAGCCCGCGAAGTAGTTACACCACGGTCGCCGTGAGCACGGGGGTTGCGGGCACGTCGCTGTCGGCCGTGGCCGCGCAGGTGTCGGTATTCTGCGTCTCTATCCCAGCCGGCCATGCGTCCGTTCCGATCCGCACGCAGAACAGGTATTCCTGCTCATTAACGAGCACGCCCGAACTCCAGGTATACCAGTCCGCCGCCGTAGGGTGACTCATCGCCACGCTGACTGCGGGGGTCGCCCAGTCTATCGTCCCCGTCCCGTTGTCCCAGTAGATACGCGCTTCGTGGGCCACGCCGGGCTCGTCGCCCTCATCGAGCGGATCGTAGAGCCAATCAACCTGTATCTTGCCGTCGGCAATGGCGGTGGCGATGGCAATGCGCGGGGGCGCGGGCAGCGAGGTAAGCACTCCGCCGGCGGCGACGCCGACGCGCACCATCTCCAGGATGTTCGCCTCCTCGTTGCCGTCGGAATCCCGCGCGCGGACGAGGAAGGTATAGAGGGCATCCACGGCGCCGGACACGGAATCAGTCCACGCGGGCGCGGCGGGCGTGGCGTAGGGCGTGTCGAGTTTGGCGGGTGCGTTGACGCCGCGATAGATGGGGTAGTCCGCAACGTCGGCGCTGTCGCTCTCCGTCCAGTCCAGCGTAATCTCGACGTCGCCCACTATGAGCAGGGAGGCGGTGAGTGACGATACGGCATCAATGCTACCGGCGAGCGTGACCGGCTCATGCAGGTGCAGGTTTTCGATGTCGCAGGAGAACGCGTATCCCGTGCCGAGGTTCGTACTGTTCGCAGCGAATATGTATCGGTAAGTCCGCCCCGCTGTGATTGCTACGGTGAGTGTGTCGAGCAGGTTCGTGCGTGCAGCGTCTGAGTAGATACGACAGGAGATGGAGGTGTCGGACGTGCGCTCTATCGTCAGGTAGTACGGCGTGTCCACGCTCGCAAAGAAGTCTGCCGTGTAGTCGGCGGTGCGGGGCGCTTCATTGTTCTCTAAATAGAACCGATATCCGTGGCCAGGGGTGTTATTCACAAAGACCGTGAGTGCCTGACTCCCATTATCTACCCAATACTTCCGGCCTTCTATCAGATTCGAATCCGCCCAGACCACACAGTTGGAGTTCTCGTCCGAGGCGCGAGGCGTCACCTTCACATCGTGCGAGAACGTCGCCCCAAAGTGCCCCGCCCCCATGTCCTTATAGACCCACGCATCTTCACTCGTCGTGATGCCATTCACGTCGAGCAGGTTGGCCGCCACCGTGATGTGGTCGTTGGCGTCCAACTCGGTATAGGTCGTGAAGTTCTCAAGCGGCATCAGACTGCCTCCGCTTCTACGGTGAGTTCGCTCGGGGCTTCGGGGGCGCTGGAAATCGTGACCTGCGCGGTGGCGGACGTGGCGGTGTCGCCTTCGTCATCCACGGCGACGATCTTGTAGTCATACACACCGTCCGCGAGCGGGTCATCGGTATAGGTCGTGTTCGTCACGGTCGCAATCTGCGCCCAGTCCCCCCCACTCAGGCGACGCCAGACCTGGTATTCGGTTGCGTCGCCCGTCCATTCCAAAGCAACGCGATCAAGGGGCGTGCGTATGGTGTTCGGCGGCTCATCCCACACGTCTATGATCTGGCGAATCTCGGTATCAGCGGGGAGGGTGAACATGCCGCCCGAAGCGTCGGCGTAGAACGCGCCGTCCAGCCATATCTCCACCGCCTCGTCGGTGTTCCAGGTGAGTCGCCTCATGCCGGTCGGGGGCGCAAGCGGAATCTCGACATACGGAATCCAGAAGCGGACGAGTATGGGTGCTGAGAATGCGCTGACGGCGGCGATCGTGCCGGGGATGCGCCGGATGCGCCGGAGCGGGCTTTCGAGCGTGCTGACTGCGGCTATGGTGCCGCCAATCTCACGCAGACGGCTCATCGCAGCGGTCAGACCGGAGGTAGCCGCAATGGTGCCGGACAGAAACGTCAGGTCCAGTAGCGAGCCGGTCAGGGCGCTTGTGGCGGCACACGTACCGGCGATTTTGCGGAGCAATCTGAGTTGGGCGCTTAGCGTCCCCTGCCCCGCCATGGTTCCGGCGAAATAGACGGAGCCGCCGCGCAAGACGGCAACGAGGACCGCCTGAGCATTCACCGCCCCTGATAGCTCGCGCAAGCGCACAAGAGCGGCAGTGCAGGCCGATTGCGCATCGCACCCACCCTTCAGGTATCGGGCGGCGGCCGGACCCACGGCGTAGACGGGGGTATTGACGGGCGTGGCATGACTGCCATATCCGCTCACGTCGAGGACGCTGTTGGCGCCGGCGGCTTCCACGCCGACAACGCCTTCCTCAAAGTTCCAGTGCCCGACGAGTCCGCTGGTCACGCCATCATTGCCCTTGCCGCCGTCGCTGTAGATGGCGGTGCGTTCATCAGTGTCGAGGGCGCGGTTATAGACGCGCGAATCAGCGAACTTGCCGCCCCAGTATTGTGTTGGGGTTGGGTGCGCCCCCATCATAAGTACGCCGGGGTTGTCCTGGTCTATGGCCCCGGCCGTGTTGTCCATGTCGGCCTGCAACACATTGTTCACATAGAGTTTCAGGCTGCTGCCGTCATAGGTGGATAGAAGATGTACCCATTCGTCTATCGCAGGTACGGCATCTGATAGTACATCACGGTAGGTCTCTTCACTGCCTTCAAGCCGTACTTGTGCGCCCCAACGCATGGCCGCCCCACCGCCACCGTGATAGTAGTTCAGGGCGTAGGTTCCCGGTTGCGTCATCAGGCGGTTGAAGATGAATCCGCTCGCCGTCGCCCCGGCATCGAGCCATGCCCACGCGCTCATCGTGATCTGCTGGACGTTCAGCGCGGCGTTCGGTGCGGCGATGCTTGCGTATTCGCTGCTGGCCGCCGTGAACTCCAGTGCGGTTGCCGTAGCCATTGTCCTACCTCATCATCAGTCGAGCGTGACATCCAGGTCGCCCGCTGCGAACTTCCCGGTATCACCGCTGGCTATCGCCTTACTCACGGAAAGCGCGCCGTAGCCCAGCGGGTTGCCCATCGGGTAGAGTGTGCCGTCCACCGTGGCGTCCGCGATGGCCTCGGTGGTCACGATATCGGTATGGTCCACGTCGAACGTGGAGGACGTGACGGTGTAGTTCCCATCGTTACCCGTAGAGTTGTCTACGGACAGCAACGTACCGGCAACGAGTTCGAGCGTCTGATCACCGGCGACGGTAAACGTCTTGGTGCCGGTGACGACGCCCGTGATGGCATGGCTGGTGCGCGCCTGGTCGAACAGGCAGAAGTGCGAGATGGTGCCCCAGTCGCCGCTCGCTTCGGGGAAGGTAACCTCGTTCCCGTTCGAGAGTGCGCCGCCGCTTGCAGCGGCCCAGTCCGCCCCGGCGGTTTCGACGCGGGCATAGGAGCCGCCGAATGGTTCGGCTATGGCCAGTGCCGTATCCGTGGGATCGGCGGTGGACAGGGCCACGAAGATCGTGGGCGGCGTGTAAGCGCCTTTGCCGAACACGTGGTCAAGAATCTCATTCTCCCAGAAATTACAGAAAGTCATTGCCTACTCCTTCCTTGTGAATGTGCATCAGGTAGTAACTGTTTATCACAATCTTTCTGCCTTCCTATGCCGAGAGGCGCACAAGATATGCCCTTACCAATGTCCCATTTGTCTGTGTGGTACCGAATGTGGGCTCACAACCCGAAAGGCTTAGAAGTGGCAGATGTACGGTCTCAAGTTGAAAACCATATATCGTATGCGTTGCAAGAAAGCCCAAATAGCTGGCGTCATGCTGAAATGAGTACGGGGCCGAGAAAGCACTACGGAGACCAACGTTATTTGCGTAGAGCCGAAATGATGCGTCGGCAAAGCTTGCGGTTGCCGTAACCGGCAGTCCAGCCAGCGTCGCAAAGTCATCATCCGCACACGAAAACGCCCCCGTGACACCGCGTATCTCCACACGCAAGGGATCATCCGCGTATACCTGTGCATTCGGTGCCGCAGACCCCCCCATGCTGGCAATCATGTATGGGGTGTTTACTATCAGAAGTCCATCGCCCGACTTCACCGTGACAGGTAAGGTGAGTTGTATTAGCCCGCGATACATCTCCGTCGAAGTGTTTACTCCAGTCCATTTGCGTTGCGCCCTACAGTATGTTCGAGATGCGACCGATGAGGTTTCCATGTTGAGCGTCACGCCTGCAATACAGGCCTTTGGAAGTGCTATGGATTCACCTTGGCTAAAAAAACTCGCCTGCGCAGGCGTGGCCTCCATGTCGCTGGAACTGTTGAGGATGCGGAAGTCGGGCGTCGCCCCATCCGGCATCGGCTGCGCATACCACGTCGGGTCTATCGCCTCCTCGCCCGCAGGCGGGTCATCCCCCCACCCACCGACGAACAGGTCGCCCACCGCACAACTTTCCGCCTCGATCATCATCTGGTAGGGCGCACCGGCCACGGCAATGACGCCGAGCCTGCCCGTCGCGATAGGTTCCAGCGCAATGGTGAACACGCCACCGCCGCCAGCCGTGCCCGGCTTCGTGAACTCCAGGGTCACGCTGCTGGCCACAAGGTCTTTCAACTCGACGACGGCCATGAAGGGCGCATCCTCACCACTCGCGTTGTAGGCCAGGGTGGTGCCGGGGGCGAGACTGGTGTTGAGCGCGCCCGAGCGGAAGAGCGTGCCCGTTTCCTTGTTGGTGCGGGCGGCGTCGATGAAGTTGTTGTAGGTGTCGGCGGGTATCCGCATCGGATCACCGGTGCGCACCTTTTTCATGTCGTCGCCGCTCATCTATGAACTCCCAATCCCGAGGAGGCTGAAGCTGTCCGGCTCGTAGACTTCCTCAACGTAGACTGCATGTAGGCGCTGCGCCTTGTAGGAATATGGCTCGCCCGCGATGTCCTTGGTAAGAACAACGTCGTCATACAAAATCCAAAGATACTGCCATCCATCTTTTCGCACCGATTGCCCAACAGCCAAACCGTATAGGTTGCTTGAGGTGATTACCTTATTGGGGCTGGCGGCGAACCGGAAGGTAATCTGCCAGTCACCCTGAACCCGCTTGGACCCGGACGCGCCCAGAAACAATACCTCACCAGCAGCGAAGCCACGGAATGATGCGTTGTTGACCTTGTTCGTGAGACGGAACAGGAGCTTCTTGTAATTCGTGGTGATATAGGCATCGGCTATGTAGTGGGTTTCGCTGAAGTTGAAGATCGAGACATTGATATCCACACCCTCGACGCCTGAGTTGGTGACCCCGATGGCACCCCTGTAGCCCGGAATCAAAGCGTAAGCCTCGCCGGTTGCTGGATCAATACCAGATGCATAGCCCTTGGTCGTACGGGATTGCGTAATGTGCTGCGTTCCGCCGCCCGTGTCGAAGTTCCACTCCGAGTCGCCGGTTTCGGGGGGGGTGTAGTCCTCGGCTGATCCCTGCCCTGCGGGCGCATAGCTGGCTTCGCCTGCAAAGATGCAGTTGTCGTCGTTGTCCGGGTCGATGTAGACCGTGCGGGCGGTACGACCCTTCCGCTCCAGTCCCTCATAGGTGGCGGGACAGAGTTCGCTTGCGCCCAACGCGGTTAGCGCAGCCGCAGTATCCGCCGCGCCCACGATGGAGAACTTGAGCGTGGCCGAAGCGTTCTTGCCCGTGGTCTGCTCGGCAAACTGTGCAGAGTCAATCACTACAGCAGCCATATATCACCTCATGCAAAGACCCACCCGCCGCCCTCGATGACCTGGAGGGTGCGTTCTGTGTTGCGTTCGATATCCTTGCTGACCTTTACGTTTTCCTCGGTGGCCTTGGCTGTGCGGTCGAGTGCGGAGCCGCCGCCCATGCCCCAGAGGGCTTCGGACGAGAAAGTGCCGGCCACGGAAACGGTTTCACCTGCGGCACGAACGGCCTGTTCCCGGAGCGCAAAGAGTTCTTCGATCTGGGCAATGACCTCGGGCGGCGCGCCGACCTGAACTGCTTCGCGTAGGGCTTTCTCAAGTTCGAGTTGCAGGAGCGTAACTTCCTCAGCGATGCCGTCCTTCGCCGCGCGGATGCGCTCAACGGCGAGCGCCTCCTGGACGCTCAGAGCGTGTCTCTCCATGCGTTCACGCGATGCCATTTGTTCCTCGGCCTGGCGTTCGTGCTCCCGTGCAAATTCTTCTTCCTTCTTGAGCCGGAACTCAACCATCGCGTTGGCGCGCGCCTGCTCCCATTGCTGCTGTATCAGCCCAAGTTCCTTTTCCGACGCCTTAATGTCTTGTGCCGCCTTGTACTCGCGCTCGTATCTCACGTTGATTTCCTCAAGCCGCCGCTTCTCTTCGTCCCGAATGGCCGCGATCCTGAGATCGTGCAGTTTGCGTTCAGCTTCGGCCTCATGAGTGATTGCCGCATCTTCTGACACCGCACCGGCTCTGCCGCCCTTCGGGGTTGTGCTCAGTGCTCCTCCGGGTGCAAGCACCTCTTTCTTGTGTTGGCGCAGCTTCAACAACTTGGCGGCCAACTGTTCTATTTCTGCCGCCTGTTCGTGTTCCAGGCGGCTTGCGGGTTCCCGTCCCCGCAGGCGCCCCCCCAGTACCTTTATGCGCCGGGTGGTAGCAGCGATTTCGGCTTCTGTTTCCTGAAGCGCGAGTGCGCGCCCGGCTGGCCCCAAATCCTTTGTGCCCTCACCGAACTGTCGCATCCGCAATTCCAGGCGCTTCAGGCTTTCCGCCGTCCCGTCAATCTCGCTAGCCCATTCAGGGAAAAGCTTTTTCAGGCGTTCTGTGATGTTGTGTAGTTCGAGGGCTTCAGCAGCCGTGCGGTGGGTTTTCTTCACGAGTTCTTCGTAGCGCGCGACGAGTTTGTCCGCTGCGGCGGCGCTCTGAGAGATGTTTTGTGTCGCGGTTGCCGCGCTGCTGGCGAACAGACGATTGGTGATGGCAACTCCCCCGAGCACACCACCGAGGGCGAGGAGGGCTGCAATAACAGCACCGACGGGGTTGAGTAGACCGCCCAGCAGCGTGATGAGCGTCCCGACGCCGACCAGTAGCGCCCCGCCGACACCAATGGCAACGGTAAGCTTTGCCAGCGTTTGTATGAGCTTGGGGTTGGCCTCAGCCCAATCGCGTACACTGGCGACAACATCAACAATGCGTCTGACGAGGTCCGTCACCGCCGGGAGGATGGCAAGCCCGATAGCCACGGCGGTATCGTGAACGTACGCGCGCAGGCGTTTCATCATGTTGACGAACTCGCCGGCAGTGCGCACAGCGTCCCCCACGACCCCCTGCTTGGTGAGGGTTTTCGCGATCAGCGAATAGCGCGCCAGCACCTTCTGCTGCCCCGTTAACTCCCCCGTGCCCTTGGCAATGCCCATGTTGAAGGCTTCCTGTTGCACGGTGCTGTCTAGGATGTTGATACCGTATTCGCGCAGGGTGCGGGGCATACCGGCGAGGCCGCTCTGAATCTTCTCAATGGCCTCCTTGTCCTGGATGTTGTAAAGAGAGGCGAAGTCCAGGGCGAGCTTCTGGATTTCCTGAGCCATTTCGCGTGCTTTGTCCGCGCCGAACCCAAAGCCGAGGAAAAAGGCGTGAAACGATGCTAGCGTGTCGTATATCTCATAACGCGAGCGCCCCACGGCCTTTGCCAGTTCGTCCGCGAACTCGCGCGCCGCTGCGGCCTGCACGCCAAAGACCTGCTCAAACTTGTTGAGCGTTTCGATGGCATCGCCCGCCGCCTTGGCGCTATAGATGAAGGGGACGGACATTAATCCCGCCGCGACCATCATCTTCGTGCCGATGCCACGCACGGCGTTGCCGAACTTCTCAACCTTCGCCTGAGCGGCCCGCAGGCCGCGCAGGAGCTTCGAGTCATCGGCAAAGAGTTCGACGAATGCCTTGCCCGCGCGTATGCCGCCTGTTTTTCCGAATGCCATTGGCTATCCCTCCACCTTCCGTGCGGCTCCGGCAAAGACCTTCGCCAGCGACTTGAGACTCTTGGGCGTGATGGGCACACCGCCGCTCGTGTGTCGATGTTCACCCGCGAGCATCGGGTTGAAGTCGTGTGGACTCCGCGCCCTCCCCTTCTTCGGATCACGATTCATGTTGTAGATGATCGACATGAGGCTGCTCGTATGGTTCCAGCGTTCGAGTTGCACGGCGTCCGCCATGACGCACAGTTCTCCGAGCGTGAACGGGTCTGGGTTCACGCCACAGAGTCCGGCGAGTCCGTAGACCGTTCGCCAAAGATCGCCTTCACCTCCTCCGTCGGATTGATCTTCGCCAGCACCGCGTCGGCCTCGGAGACGGCGGCCTTTATCAGTTCCGCTTGCGTCGTCACCGCTCGGGCGAGTTCGGCGCGGCCGAGGCCACGCAAAAAATCCGTGAGTTCCTCGTAGAACGCCTTCTGCGCGTTCTGTGCGGCCTCACCGCCGAGCGCTGCCCCGAATGCTTCATCGGACACGCCCGCTGCGTCCGCCTCCGGCTTGACCAGGGCAAAAATGGTGTCGATGAGCAGCACAACGTCCGTGCCGAGCCGCGTGAGCAGCGGCGGCTTCCCATCCGAGAGGCCCAACAGGTCGATGCCTATCAGGCCCCTCACCCGCTTGAGCGCGCCGATGGTCATATGGAGACGCCACGTGCGTCCCTCGCTATCCGTAAACTCCCTCATACAAACCTCCTCCAGTCCTCGTAGTTGTGTGGATTAGGAACCGGCGACTTCGTAGAGGTCTGCGAAAGACGACGGCCGCAGGCTCACGCTTACGGTGACGCCATCCTCCAGCGGCTCGTTGCGCGTCATGTTGAGGACGCTCATGTTCGCGCAGAAGCCTTCGCTGCCGCCGGTCTCGATATCGCCGTCCATGATGGCGATGCCGATTTCGTCCCCGCTGTCCCACGCATCGCGCAGGGCCTCGTAGGCGGTATCGGTAGCATCGTAGGAGAGTTCCATGTCGACCCTGCCATTCTTGAGCGTGGCCTTGAAGGCGGCCCACGTAGACGCGCGGGAACTGACGTCCGCCTCGCCGCGTTCGAGGGTGAGGGTGATGTCACGCGCCTCGTCGATCTCGTTCCAACTCGCCGTGGCGGGCGTGACGTCATCGCTCAGCACCGCCGATGCGTAGTACGCCTTGCACTCCAAACCGATCTTTTTACCCATCGTCAAATACCTCCTGTGTGTGTTGGTGGTCTGGCGGGCGAGGCCAAAAGAAAAGGCCGCCGGGGTGTCTGGCCCCAGACGGCCTTTCACTTCATGGCACACAGCGCGGCGGGAGCTACCCACCGTGCCGTCGCCCGCATCTTGATTGTCAAACTACGCCGCAGCTACACGCCTGCGGTTTTGATCATCGCGTCCTGCCAGAACTCGTCGAGATGTGCCTTGCCCGCTTCAAAAGCCGGTCCCATGTAAGGACGGGCGGGGTAGATATGCACCTTGCCGTCAATGCCGATGACCGTTCCGCCCCCTTCCATGAGTTGGGGGACGGTCGTAGGTCCATACATATGTCCTCGTTCAAGCCGCTCCGGTCCGATCACAACGGAACGCTGGTCGAAATCGAATGAGTAAAAGATGAGTTCGCGCAAATGTCCTTCATGGCTGTGCGGGGCATGTCCGGGGGCGCTCGCCCCCGGCGCACGCTTAATCATGCGCTTCGCAATCTTGCGCACATAGCCGCCGAAATGTCCGAGCGCATTGCGGGTCGCCCGGTCCATTGCATTGACGACCTTGGCGCGGTCAAAGAAACATTCCTTGACGCGGAGCCCGATGCCGCCGCCGCGTCCCAGGTCTGCCAGTCGCTTGACGAAACTCATGTGAGGCTCCTTGACGTGCGGAATCCGAGTCGGACAACCGTTATGAATACGCGGCCTTGCTTCATGTGGTTGGGCGCATAGATGGGGATATTGTCCACAGACACGCAGCAGACGTGGGGTGCCACGTCCGGCACCCACGCGCGGAAGTGGTCGGCAATTTCCTCAGCGAGCGTCATCAGTGCGTCACGTTCGGCGGTCACGGCCTCTACCTCCGAGTACTTTTTCTGGATGCCGATGTCCACCTGATACTCGTACCGCCAGTCCTTGCGGGATTCCAGCCCGGACTCCGCGTTGCGCGGGACGACGCTCACGCGGAGCGTGGCCAGCGCGGTCAACGCCTGTTCCACCGTGTAGGTGCGCACCGGCGTAAACGCCTGGCTGAACTCGGTTGCCTTGAGTTCAGTGACTACGGCGTCCGCGATGTCTAGGATGAACGCCACTATCCGCCTCCGATACGGTTGGCAAGGAACTGTGCAAGCGACACACCACTGCCGGCGGCGAATGCGCCGACCGCCCCGCCGATGATGCCGCTCCCGATAACGAAGCCGATCACATAGGCGAACCGTTGCTGAAGTCGCTCCACGGGTGCGCGCAGCGGGCACTTCTTCTCGTGTTTCAGGAGCGCCCGGTCAATGACACGCTCTACCCATTCGTCAAGCGGTTCGGTGATATTGTCCTTTGTCGGGGCCATCTATTTGGTCTCCACGTGTTTCGTGTGTATCCGCAATGTTCCGCGCGTGGCGTCACAGTAACGCCAGTGCGGTTCGTTATTGCCCGGTTCCAGAACCTCATAGACATAGGTCTGGTCATCCGCGCCCGTCTCTTCAATGCGGTCGCCTACTTGCGGGAGCGTCGCCACTGCATCGAACAGTAGGTCGGTGGTGTCGACCAGAAAATCACGCATCTCAAAAACCGTTTCAACCCCATCGAGTCCCATCATGCGGAATACGGTCTTGCCCACCGTGGCGTCGAGCGCGACAGAATCCTCACCCCGTCGGTACGTAACCGCGTGCGTCATGTGGGCCTTGCGCTGCCCGCGCAGCCAATCAAAGCCGTCCTGGAGCATATCGCTCATCGCCTGGCATCCTGCACGAGTTGGGCCATCACGCTGCCTTCCCGCAGTTCGTCCGCGTTGTGCTGTCGGCAGGCGAGCCACTGAAGATAGTTCGTCACGGCATCGGACTTGGGCAGCCACCCGCGGACCATCTCCTCCAGGTCTCGCTTAAACGTGGCAAGGCTTGTCGTATGCGCCACGCCGGCATTGCCGTAGAGCGACGGGCCGAACGCGAGGACCGGGCATCCCATCGCAAGGCATTCGTTCCCGGCATTCGAGTTGATGGTGACGGCGAACTTGGCGCCAGCCACGGCCTCCGCGAGCGTCGCGGCCTGACATCGCGGCAGGTATTGATGGCGTGACTTGACCCGTTTGTTCGGATGCGGACGCAGGACACCGCGGACGCCTCGCGGCAGGTTGCGGGCGACGAGTTTTTCGACCTGGAGGGCATGACACGGCGTAGAATCGTCGAGTTGGCTGTCGCCATCCATCTGTCCGAGCACTAGCACGTACCCTTCCCGCCTGCCGAATGATCCGAGCGGTCGGGGCCAGACCTTCGCCAGTCGCGCGGCACCGTCGGCCGGGGCGGGCCTTGCCCAATCATGCGCCCAGCTCGCCCAGTGGAGAATCCCGCTCTTGTTCAGGTGGATGTAGTTGCGGCGGTCGAAGAATCCATGCTCGAACACGATGTAAGGCACATGGCGCGCCCGTGCCGCACTCACCGCCTTTTCATATTGAAACTTGCGACCATTCCAGATGATGAGCATGTCCGAGGTGTCAAAGTCGGGGACCGCCTGACTCAATCGCCAGACTTCCACGGTACAGCCGATGTTCTGGAGCCCCTGAGCAATCGCATGGAAGGGCTGTTCCGTGTCCTCCCATTGCACGTCGAGCAGGGCGTAACAGACCCGCAGCCCCTTGTACTGCGTGCCGCGCGGTTCCAGTTCGGTAATCAATTCCGGCGCGGGCGCAGCCGACAACTCCGTCCGCCCGTGCGCCCAGAGATGGAGCGTGAAGGGCATCTGCCCGCTCGTCGGGGCGACATACTGCATTCTGCGGCACCCGTTCTTCCAAATACGGATCGCCCGCCCGATGGCGGCAGGATAGAACCACGGCCACGCGCCAACGGTGAACAGGTCAACATGCCCCGCAACAAGGGCCGTGAACATCTCCGGGCCGAAGCAGCAGCGCGAGAACGGCGGTTTCTGCGCGGCGCAGTAGGCGCGGATATGCGGCCACGCGGCGGAATCGGTATTGCCCGCGATGATGCCGTTGGCCATCGTGAGCGCCTGATTCTTCTGCCCATGCTGTTCGGTGATGAACATCCGCTGCCCATCGACCGCGTAGGCGCTCGTAATGTCCGAAACGGGACGGAGCGGTATGTAGTCCGTGTCAAAATACCACCCGCCATATCGTTCAACGGCTGACAGTGCCAGCAGATCCGACTTCGAGCATGTGTCCTCGAGATGATTGTAGGCGTCCACGTAGTGGGGCAAGAGCACTTCGTTCCCGTGTATCCGCACCTCATAGTCGGGATTGAGCAGGCGGAACTTCTCGACGTTCATCAGCATCCAGTGGGGCATCGGCGGTGAACCGTCAACCCAGACAAAATGAATCTTTTGGGGAATCACGCCTTATTCTCCTTGCCCGGCACCAGCAAGTCCGGCTTGCCATGTGCCCAAAGATGCAGCATGTACGGCAGTTGCCCGCCCGTAGGGGCCACCAACCGCAGGGATGTCAGACCATGTTGCGCGGCGTACCGGTGCATGACGGCCGCCGTAGCTATGGGCAACGGAAAGAACCATGGCCAGGCGCCGACAGTAAACAATTCGGGATGCATCGCCTCGAAATGTGTGAACATCTCCGGCCCGAAGCGTGTCCGGCTATGCGGGGGTCTCGCCGCCGCAACGTGTTCCTCAAAGAGCGGCCAGCCGCGCCACTCCGTGCTCGCCGCCATCACGCCGCACGCAATCTTCAGGGACTTGTCCCGCTGCCCGTGCTGCCGCGCGACAAACATGGTCTGCCCATCCAGCATCCAGGCGTAACGCAAGTCACTCAGGCTGCGCAGGGGCACGAAATCCGTATCGAAGTAGAAGCCCCCTTGCGTGCGCATGACGCTCAGGGCTACAAGGTCCGCCTTGGTACAAAGGTCGTCCGTCTCCACGTAGCGCCGCCTAAATGGTTCTACGAGTTCCGACTCATTGTGGACAATGACGCGATAATCTGGGTTGAGGCGCTGAAAGCCCCCGATGTTCTCCTGCACCCATGCCGGACGCGGCGGGCCAATCCAGACAAAATGTATGAGAGAGGGAATCACGGTTTGCCTTTCTTCTCGGCTGCGAGTACTTCCGCTTCCTTCTTGGACTCACAGAGGGGATGCCAGCGGTGGATAAACGCCGGATCATCTTCTCGGACCCTTAGTTCGCGCACATGCCACCAGTGGGCAAAGCGCCCGTCCTCATTCGCTACACCCCACTTGTAACTCACGACCCACAGGTTGATGGCCCACTGGTCCTTGCGGACGATGCAGCAACCGTGTCCGGCCCCCCAATACATCGCGGCCCCAGGCCCGTGCTCACGCTGGTAGCGCGGGAAGTATCCCTTGCCTGCTGTCGCCAACTCCATGCCGCGCCGGAGCACGGTGGCGGGCACCTCCATGTCCGTCTCCATGAAAAACAGAATGGGGGCCTGCGCGAGTTTGGCGGCCTCGTTCTTGCCGCCACCAAGACTGAACGGGCCGTCCTGCTGCTGAATCCGCACGGGGATCGGGTCGGCGCGTGCGGGCAGCCACTCCGCCAGTGGCCAGTCGGTGCTGTGGAAGTCCGCGACGATGATCTCCACCTTCAGCCCCGACTCCAAGACGGACTTGCGCAGGCAATCCATGGTATGCGGGAACGGCTCTAGGGGCCGCTCTACCTGTTCGCCGCCGGGCAACGTGGCCATGTATGTCATGCGTGACCTGTTGAAGCACGCAAAACAGATGCTCATATCCATAGGTGGTGATACTCCAATGCTTTCTGTGCGGCGTCTGCGGAGACTTCTTCAACGTACCAGCGATATGTCGCTTCCAGTCCCTCTACCCACGGGGTGAAACCGAGGATCAGGTTCGCGCGCGCAAGCGCATGACGGAGCGGGTTGATATCGGCTACCAGCCGCGTGTTCTCAACCTCCCCGACGCGCATGGGTAGGTGTCGGATACCCGCAGCACTCCCCGCAACCTCATTGATGGTCTGCGCCACTGCCAGGACTGAAAGGGCGTGTCCCGTGCCCAGTTCGTAGACCTTATCCGCCAGCCCGGAGCGCGTTGCGGCCACCGTCCATCGGGCGAGGTCGTCAGCGTAGATCATGTCCGTTGTGTTCAATCCCGTTCCGTAGATCGGCAGGGGCAGACCAAAGCGGGCGCAGAGACAAAACGTGGGGACGATTTTTCGCACCGGGGCCGTGTGCTGCTCCGGCCCGTATGCGTTGAACCATCGCAAGCGGATGATCTGCGTTGCCTCGCAGGTCAGGATTTCCGCAAACCTGTCCGCCGCCTCTTTCGTTATCGTGTATGCGTTCAGCCACACATTGGGCTTCGTCGGGTAAAACACACGGCGGACGCCGGCGCGGACGCACGATTCAAAGACGTTGACCGCCCCCTTCACGTTCACGTCAATCGCCATCTGCATCGCGCCGTTCAACTCGGAGGTGCCCAGCACACCCGCTAGGTTGTACACCTCATCGGCGCCCACGATTGCCTCGTCTATCGTCGCGGGCTGGAGAATGTCGCAGGAGGCCACGGTAAGTCCCATGCTGCCCGCCGCCCACTGTGGCGAGAGGCCGGACAGGGTGGTGACGTGCAACTCATCTCCGCGCGCAAGCAACTCGCGCGCGATTGCGCCGCCCAAGAACCCGTCGCTTCCTATAACTACGCAACGCATGGGCATCACACCAACCTTTCCAGCCAGTCGGGAATCGGGGAATCGGACAGAACACTCGTCCACACGGGATACCGCTTGTAGTCCCAGCGGTATCGGAAGTCCGGCAGACGGTGCAACTCGTAGACCGGGCGAGTCGGCCCCCTGCCCTGCGGATCGGGTTCGGTATTGTTCAGGATGAAGAGGTCGGCCTTGCCGCGCAGGGCTATAAGATTGTCGGGGCGGCGCTGGGCAATCCCGGAATCTTCAAAGACGACGGACCAGCGGCCGCCCTCGGGGAACTCGTAGAGATCACCTGTTGCGGGGTGCCGTCCGAAATGCCGGCAACCCACAAACTGCGAGATCACGTCGGTATGGACGATCTCATGCAGGGGCGCGCGCAAGTCTGCGAAGCGCGCAAGCCATTTCAGGTTGACATCCACCGTCAACAGTTGGCGGCCCATTGCGCCGCAGAGCGCGTGGAGCAGGCGCGTGCTGTAGTGACCGCATCCGAGTTCAAGCACCGGGCCGGTCGTCTTGGCGACACACGCCGCGAGCACGGGGATGTGCGTGCCCCAAAGGTCTATTTCGCCGTTGTCCATGTCTACCTCTTGATGAACCAGATGTGGTGCGAAGGAAGGAGCACGCCTTCTTCTACCACGCGCGTACACGTCATCCACTCACGAATAGCTTGCGTGGCGAGCCATTGATATTCGGGATACCAGTCGTGACAGCAGAGAATGCCGCCCGGACTCATACGGCCCCACACCCATCGCAAGGTTTCGTACGTCGGGCGATACTGGTCGAGGTCCACATGCACGAACGCAAACCGGGGCAACCCCATGCGCCAGAGCACCGTCGGAATGTAGCCGTCCCATATCACGACAGATCGCCCGAACGGTGCGACTAACTGACGAAAGGCCGCCGAGCCACCGACGTTCAGAGAACCCTCGGGGTAGGAGCACTTGCCTTCCTTGTCAAAATCCTTTTCTGTGGGCCAGGCCATGCCGCGAAAACTGTCTACGGCGTGGACGTGCTTGGCGACCGCTATTGCCGCCTGCGCGAGCGGTATGAACGTCGCACCATGCCAGACCCCGAACTCGGCAAAGTCGCCCGGAATGGTCTTTGCCTGTTCGACGAGATGGGCAATCTGTTCAAAGGCTGCACGCATGTCAGACCTCGCAAATCGGTTTAAGCCAATCAAGGGGTTCCGTGTCGCTCACGACGGACGTCCACGGCGAATACCGCTGCCATTCGACGCGATGCTTGAACTGTGTCAGCAACGGTTCGTATCGATAGCAGCGATTCTCGGTGTCGTGGATGACTATGAGTTTCGTCAGCGGACGAAGGCGCAGGATGTCCGGCACGCGACGTATCGGCGGGGCATGGTCTATCAGCGCCACGTCCCACGTGCCCGATAGGTCGGCTGCCGACCAATCCGGCACCAGCAGCAGGCGGTGCCAGGCCGTGGCGAAGTGTCGGAACTGTGCCAGCCAGTTTGCATCGCTTTCCAGACTCAAGAGCGTCCGCCCCGTCTCGGCACAGAGGGCGTGGAGCATCGGCGTCGAGAATGTCCCCGTCCCCAGTTCGATGATGGGGCCGCGCGTATGCTGCACGCACGCCATCAGCAGCGGCAGATGCGTCGCGTAGGGCGGCAATTTCGCTCGTTCATCCATGCGCGTCCTCTGCTTGACAACCGGAAAAGAAACCACAGACGCCCATCTCAGGCTGCCCCGTCTGCGGCTATCCCTCGGGCCTTTTGCCGGGGAGGGAGCATCCTTACGGGATGAGCTTCACGCGGACCGTTGCCGCAGCCGCAGCCGCAGCGATCACGACCTTGCCGAATCGCTTGAGGATGCCTGCAACCGAGGTCACAATATCCTCCGCGTCATTCCAGTAGACAATCGTCCCTGCGGCGAGGGCCGAGGTGGACGTGGTATCCTTGGGCACGTCGAACACGCCCTCAACGTAGAGCGCGCCCTTGCGGTTGGCCGCGATGTCATCCACGGCCACGCCGACGAGATCCGCCTGGACAATCACGTCTCCGGCAGAGACATTCGAGCCGGGCGTGTAGTCCACCATGTTCCCGGCCTGCACATATGTTGCGGTCGCCATCTGTTTGAACCTCCATGAGCCAAAGTGTCAGGTTATGGGCAGGCCCGCCGTATGGCGGGCCATGCCCGGAACGTGCTTACAAGGCACCCTTGGACTTCACGCCGCCGAGGTAGTCGGCAAGCGCAACGCCGAAGTCCCAATAGCAGCGGTACTGGATGCCGAGCAGGTTGAAATCAACCTCGCCCTGCTCGATGATGGGCGTCCGCTGGCCCTTCAGGTAACCCACCTCGAACGCCGGGATGTCATTCGGGTTGGCCAGGAGATACCAGGCCGTCGTCGAATAGCCGGTGAGGTTGGCGTTGCTGAGGTAAGGGCTGCACTCAACCTTGTAAGAACCCGCGTGCGGATTCGAGTTCGGCTTCGGCACGTTGGCCGTAGTCGTCTCGTTGACCGTGATGTCGGTGTAGAGCTGCTTGGCAAGTATCAGCAGCGCCGTGGGCACCAGGATCATCGTCGGCGTGACTGCAATCGGGTCGCCGTCGGCATCAACCTGATCCATGAACATCTGGACCGCCGTGGTGAGCGAACTGATTTGCAGGTTCGTTGCCGCGCCGGCGAAGTAGTTGACGTTGGCAGCCGTGAAGAAGCTGGCCCCGACACCCGTCGCGTTGATGGCCGTAAACAGCGCCTTCTCGCGCGAGAGCGCGGCCTTGCGGCCGAGGAGCGCCGGGATCTCGGTAAACGCGCCCAGGTCATCGTTGACGATCTGTTGGCGCGTGAGTCCGATAAGCACGCCACGGGTGTCAAGCTGGTGCGTGTAGCTATCCTCGCCCAGTGTGAGGTGCTTGAGTTCACCTCCAGACCCCACGGTCTCCATGTTCCCACCCATGCTCATGCGATAGCGGGTGTGAACGTGGAAGTTGTTGAGGTCTACCTGCTTGGCAATGCGCGTGCTCACGGGGTCAACTGCGGTGAATGCCGCGAGCAGGCTCTTGTTCGCAACGGCACCGAGGATGCCGGGCAGCGTCAAGGTGCTGAACGCGGCGCGGATGGTGTCATTGTCGAACACCGGGCCGACGCCCTTACCCTCCATGCGGCAGCATTGGAGGAAGAGGTCTCTGAGGCCCATCCCCCGCAGCGGATAGGCCGCCTCAAGCGTCGGGGCGTCATACGCCTTCTCGATGTCGATGCCGACGCCCATACATAGCGCGGCTTCGAGCACCTTGGGCGTGCGGGACTCGGAATGGGCCGGGCGGATGCCGATATGCCCGCGATCAGCGCGCATGACCTCAAGTTCGGCCTTTTCCGGCGTCCAGTCCTCGGTGAGCGCCTTGGCGAGAATCTCCGCGTGCTTTTCGCCGCAGAGTGCGCGCAGATTGGCTTCGCGTGCGCGTTCCGCCTTTAGGTCCGCGCGGACGGCCGCGATCACCTTGTCGGTGTCAACGGTCGCCTGAATCGCGTCGGGCGTCTCCTTGCCCGTGTCTGTCTCCGTCTCCTCGTCATTTTCTGCGTCGGCCACCGCCTTCACTTCAGCGTCATAGGCGGCGCGGAGCGCCTTGGACTGCTGCTCATTCAGGGTCTTCGCATCGAAGCCCTGTGCTTCAAGCCACTTGTCGAACTCCATGTCCTGACCTCCTGTAGTAGTAAGGGAGAACGTCGCCGCGATTTGCAGGCGGGTGGTACGGTCTGCACCTACGGGCACAACGGATATCTCCCGCAAGATCGCGCGTTTGACGTGGGAAAACGGCCCGGTATGCGATTGGCCGTTCACGATGCGCGTGTCGCGCACAAGTTCGCTGTCGAGAACTTCAACTCCGATGGACATCTGCCAGTCCGCCCCGGCCTGCGCCTGGCTGAGCACCTGTTTGGCCTCGCTGTTGGTCGGCAGGATTTCGCCCTCAACGGTGAGGGTGTTCTGATCCTTGCGAGCCTGCACCATGCCGATGCGCGAGCGGGTCTTGTTCTCGTGATTAGTGAGGAGGGGCACAGCGGCAACGGCTTCCAGTCCGGCCAGGTCGACCACGACGGGATACTGCCAGCCGGGAACCTTCATCTTGCCCCCGCCATACGCCAAGCCGACCACGCGGGCGCGTGCGATATCGCCTGCGGCCTCGACCAGCAGAAACTCCGCAGCGCCCTCGGCCTGTTCCCCGGTAGCGGGTTCAAACAGAATCGGCTTGTGGTCATGCTCCGCAAGCCACACCTTGGCCTCGGCCACGGTGAACTTGCCGGAGTCAAACCGGATGGCCTGCAACTCCATAGACCCGCTGGCCTTTTTGCAGTAAATCGCGTCTATCCCGGCGCCGAATTCGTCTGTAGCCGTCCGGCATGTGTCGTACTGACCAGGATCGCGCAATCGCGCCGAGTGTTGACCTTGAAAGGGCATCTGTCGTCTCCTTGTCTGCTTCATGCGGGCGAGGCCAAAAAGAAAAGGCCGCCGGGGTGTCTGGCCCCAGACGGCCTTGCACTTCTTGGCACACAGCGCGGTGATGATCAGTCACCGCGACGTCGCCCGCTTACTGTCGGGTTGTCAAGCCTGTACGCCCATCTCGCGCAACGCCTCTGCAATCTCTTCCGCGTCGGGTGCGTCGCCGGCGGATTCCGGCTTGGACGCGACTTCGGGCAGGTCGAGTCGTTCCCGCTCCTTCTTTTCACGCGAAAGTTGCTCATAGACGTCTTCCCAATCCATGCCGCGCCTGGCAAAGTGTTCGGTATCGGTCAGGAGTCCGGCCTTCTTCAGCGTGTCGGCGGCGTCCGCTTCCTTCACGGGGTCGACATGGGGGACGCCATCCCAGTAGTATTCGCGTTCAGCATCGACCATGAGCCCACCCCAGTCCGGGAATACAAGGTTGGCCTCTGCAATCCAGTCGTCCACAATCGAGTCCAGAATGTCATCCTCGCCCTGCTTACGGTCTACATACATGTCAACCCAGAATGTCTGCTGGTCAAGGCGCCCGCTCGCGTAGTTGTAGGAACTCGAATCGCAGGCCGCGATGTTATAGGGCATGTTCAGCGCGCGCCCGATCTCGTTCAGGACTTCCCGCTTGAACTCCTTGTAGGTGGACGAGGGCTGGGTAGGTTCCATCTGCCCGGGCTTCCAGCCTGCGGGCGCGATGGTCAACATATTGCGTTCCAGTTCTATCGCGTCGAATCCCGTAAGTATTTCGGCATAGCCGTTCGGCGGGATCTCCGTATACAGGATGTTCGCCATAGTCGCCGCCATCTCTGCGGCGCTCAGTACGGCGAGCGTATACCGTCGCATCTGTCCATAGAGGGGGAGGCTGGACATGATTTCGCTCAGGCCCCGGTGCTGTTCCGGGCGATCCGTGGAGAACCAGTGGAGCATCCTGGAGGCAGGCACAGTCTCGTATTGGGGACTCGGCAGGTTGTAGAGTCCGCCGGGGTGCTGTTTCAGCACATGGTATTCCTTGGGGTTCCCGAACTCGTCGAGCACCACGCCATCCACGTTGTAGGGGTCGCCCGTCGCTCCGAGTTCAGTCACGCGGTCGCATTCGATAATGCGCAGGTCAAGCTTCACGGCATGGTTGAGATTCGGGTTCGTCTCCTTGACGGCAAAACTCTCGCCGTCCACGGTACGGGCCTCGTGCATCTGGAGCAGCTTCTTGGCAAGCCCGACCCGACGCGCCCATGACTTGAACTCGCGCTCGACCTGCTTGGCAATCTCCTTGTCCTCGATGAGCAGTTGCAGGCGGGGGCCGCTGCCGATGACGAAATTGGAGCGTGTTTTTACCATGCCGCGGGCATAGCAGTTGTTCGCAAACTCGTACCGGGCGCGCTCACGGACCCTCTTGCGGATGCTGTAACTATTGGCCTGATCAGCGTTCAGGGCGTCGGTGTTCGCCCAGTGGCGGGTATTCTCAGTGGTAGTCTGCGCCGCGTCATATCTCGCCTCGATCAGATGCGCTGCGTGTCTCCCCTGGCGGACGCGCCCCTGCGCCAGTATCTCACTCAATGCGTCGCGGATTTCCGCCTCACGTTTCGCGGCGCGCCGTTTGCCTATACCGAACAGGTCCATTACACCGTCCCCGGTGGCTGGAGTTGGCGGAATCGCAGACCGACCGTCTGCACGTCGGCGGCGTCCCTGCCCTTGATATACTTGTCCGCCTCAATCTGGTCCTGGAGGGGGTGCTGATCAACCTCGCCCTCATCGCCCCGGACACGCTTGGGACCGACCGCGTTATCCTCCAGCGCCTCGTCAATTTCTTCGGACATGCCTTGTGCCTCCTGTGAGAGTCCGCGCCAAAAGAAAAGGGCCGCCTGGTGGTCTGGCCGCCAGACGGCCCTTGAATTCTCTTGGCTATGAGCGTGCGGGCTTGCAATCCCGCGCGCATTTACCTTCTCAAACTATTCTGTTCGACACTCCCCAGACTATGGGTCTGTCTACATAAATCCAGGGGTTCTCATCCCGCACGACGATCTGCACATCAGGCAGGAAGAAATCCACATCAACGTAAAGTGTAAAATCCTCAAGTGCCATCTTTTTCGCTCACAAGTACGTTCAAACTGTCAGCCTACATTTTGCCCGATTTTGTTTTCTGCACAAAACCGCCGATTACACATCTGTACTTTTCTCTTATAACGCCCAAATATCGCATCCATAAGACTAATGGTGAGGCGGATTTTCTGACATTTCTTGACCGGACTTCTCGAAAGTGCGCGTCCGGCGACCGCAGTTGCGACATTCACGCGCCCGCATGATGCCCCCGAAGGTGCGGCGCGTGTAGAGGACATAGAGGTGCTGGCAGCCGCATTCGGGGCAGCGTATGCCTTCCTCTTGCGACTGGCGCGCCTTGTTAATATCCGAGTGATCGGGCTTCGCGTGCTTCTCGCGCAAGTCGTGCCCTCCTCTGCATCTCTGCGGCGCTCATCGGCGCCTTCTCGGTGCGGACCTGCACCTTGGTCATACCAGTACCCGGCAATGCGGCGCCCAGCATGGACGCCCCGGCCGCGCAGCCCACTACGCAATCGAACCAATGGTTGTCTGGTCTGTGCGCGGGCTGCTTCCACTCGTCCAGTTCACGGCCGCGCCCCTGTGTCCGTACGCGGTATTCACTGGTCATGTGCTCGGCAAAGAGGCGGTGTTCACCGGGCTTCGTGCCGAAGAGTGACAAGCACCCCTTGTCCCCCATCGCGGTTGAGAAGCGTTCATGGACAAAGGTTTTCCAGTAGTTGGTATCCACCTCAACGTGCCGCAGTGCCCGCTTCTTTGCTACGCTGGGAATCCACCAGTTGTGCCCGATGCGGTCGCCACGGTGCCTGTCGAACTCGCTGATGGGTTTCATGCTCGCGGTGATCCCATGTCCGCGTGCGGGCATGAGCGTAGCCGCGTGGCCCGATTGCCGGCAGAACTGGTGGACGACGGGCGTGAGCCATCCCTGGTCTATCAGGCACCATCGAACCCGCATGACCGCCCCATCGTCACGCGCCCACTCCGCTGTAATCAGGTGGTTCACCGCCGCCCCCAGCGCGGCGTATATGGCACCCTCAACGCCGGTCCCCGGGTGCGCGCGGCGGATCGTCCGTTGCACGTCGCGGTATGCAAAGTAGGCACTGCCCTGTTCGGGATAGGTGCCGTAGTCCATGATGTAGCCGGTAAAGTCCGGCTCCCATGCGCAGACGGCCCAGTACAGCAACTTCTCCCCCACGTCTACAAACGCGGTCAGGTGCTCGGCAGTGTGCGGCACCTCGCCCCTGATGCGCCCGTTGATCTTGGCAGCGATGCCGTCAGCATCCAGTATGGGCACCTGTTCCAGTTGCGGCGCCATCGGCTCATTCTGGTACTCCGAGAAGAACGCCGCCTCATCCCGGAGTCTCAGGTTGATAGCGTGCTGAATCGCTGAAAGCTCGTCGGGGTTGTGACACTCCGGCCATGCTATCTGCGCGCCCTGGTCCATTTCGGCCTGATGCTCCCGATAGAACTCCGTCGCCTCCTCACCGTTGGCGCCCTTGCGGAAACTGTCGGCCCGGAGTTCTGCGTATTGCTCCCACCGTTTCGCGTTGGTCGGGAACTGATAGACCATCTTGAACCGTTCCCCGTTCCATTCGGGGTGCGCGTCGCGGTCCAATATGCGGTCGGCCATGTCGCCCGGGCTGATGACCGTGCAGGGCATGATGCCCGATATCTTCTTGCCCGGCCCTGCGAGGCCGAGTGCCGCGCCCGCGAGTATGCGCTCCCGCGCCTGGCACTGGGAGAGGCTCCGCGCGCTTTCGTCTGTCTGCGGGTCGTCCAATATCACCACGTCAGGGCGAATTGAGTCGCCTTCCGGCGTCTGGTGCTTCATGCCGCGTATGCGCCCCGTGATACCTGCTACCTTCAGGATCGCCCCGCTCGCCTTGCTCCCCGGAATCGTGGGCAGCACGATTTCTTTCTGTGTCCATTCTATGTGCGTGCGTTCGCCCTCACAGAGTTGGCCCGCGCAGCGATTCGCAATCCCCTCCAGACATTGAATCGGGTAGGCCACCTCCGGGAAATCCGCGAGCAGCAAATCGTTCGTGTCGAGTTCCACTTTGATGGTGTCCAGCATATTGACGGCGTGCCCCTCGTCCGAACCGATGAGCGCCACAAAGCGCCGGTGTCCGTATGCGGTAGACCAGATGCACGCGCGTTCGCAGAGCGAACTCTTACCACTGCCGCGCGGCATCGCCACGGCAAACAGACCCCCTCGCAGCACAGCCTGCTCAATACGCGCGATGACCTTCAGATGATCCGGCGACCACGGCAGATAAAATACGTGGGGGAAATAGCTTTCGCAGAACACCCGGAAACTGCCGGCGGCCTGCGCCTTGCGTTCGGGGTCGGCAACCGCTGGAATGGGCGCAATGTCACGCCCGGCCTGCGCCATCTGCGCCTGACGCGCGCGGGAGCGTTCCTTGCGGCTGGCATAGTCGCCGTTACCATCCCGTGGCTTGCCGATGCTGCGCAGCAGTCGCACATCATCCGGCGTCAATGCCCCAATGTTTGTCTTGGCAAGCTCGATGATTTCAGCAATCGTCCGCTTTGCCATTATGCTCCCTTGCTTGCCTTCCTTAGTATTTCTATCTTCATATGTTCTGCAATTGCCTTTATCAAGTTCGGAGGAACGCTATTGCCGATATGTGCTTTTATATCTGTCTGGGTTCCATGCCATTTAAAGGTATCAGGGAATCCCTGCAAGAGACTAGCTTCCTGTATAGTCAAGTGCCGTGGGACTTCATAATGCCAATTGGAATGGGCTTTGATTTGCGTATTGCTGGGCCTATTCGGGTCAAGTCGTACAGACTGAAAACTTCCAACATACCGGACGGCTTTGCATAGAGATTGCCCGGGCTTGCTTTTGTACCACGCATCAATTACTTGTGGCTGATGCTTGCCCTGTTCTCCCTTCGGCAAATGCCCAATAGCATCCCTGACCGTTCTTGGTTTCGTCTGTGGCTGCGGGAAACTTGGCTCAATCCCCAAGTTGTTCCGTACGCCGATAATGATAACCCGCTCCCGACTCTGCGGCACATTGAAGTACATGGCATTCACGACTTCGCCTCTGGCCCGATATCCACACTCTCGTAGGGTCTGAATGATGCATAGATATGCCTGCTTCATATATCCCCTTATCAGTCCGGTCACGTTCTCCATAACAAATGTACGGGGCTGCAAATCCTTTAGTAATCTCGCAAACTCCATGAATAGACTATTACGCAGATCAGTAAACCGCCGCTTCCCAGCCGTACTGAATCCCTGACAGGGCGGGGAAGCATCCAATAGGTCAAGTGCGCCCAACTTGATGTCAGCGAGTCTTATACATTCTGGACCGGTTAGCTTTGCAATATCGCCATGATAGACTGGTACATCAGGAAAGTTTAGCTTGAATGTTGCTACGGCATTATCATCCCACTCAATAGCAAGTAGTTCTCGAAATCCTGCTAGCTCATAGCCAAGAGAAGAGCCGCCGCATCCAGCAAAGAGAGAAATTACTGTCGGCTGCTTACCACTTGAATCCACACTTGGGACATTCATGGGTTGTCTCTGCTAACTTGGATTCGTCAATGATCTTGTTTTCATCAGGAACTATCAGTCTAGCCAGGATTTCCTCAGGCTTCAATCCGAATTGGCTCAGATCAATCTCGCCCAACTCCCGCACTTCTGCCGCCAGCGCCTCCTCAATCCATGCCGACAAGTCCCGCGTAGAATTGTCTGCCAACCGATATGCCCGCACCTGCGCAGGCGTCAAGTCCCGCACCACATGCACCGGAACCTCGGCCAGTCCCAGTTTCAGGGCCGCCCTGTACCGCGTGTGTCCACAGACGATCACCCCGTCAGCGTCCACCACAATAGGTTGCCGCCACCCAAACTGCTGAATCGAGGCCGCAACAGCGTCTACCGCCCCGTCATTGTCGCGGGGGTTCCTGTCGTAAGTCTTTAGGTCAACAACCTTT